>MDTE01165220.1_pt1 | contig 21292 bp, 16 predicted proteins | sample 811231 | NCBI WGS metagenome assembly MDTE01 (sample SAMN05326651, study PRJNA326480) | marine metagenome | isolation source: seawater | place: Indian Ocean: Red Sea | collected 2010
ACCTACGAAGCCGTGTTGCTTGACTTTCTTCTTCAGGCCTCTAACGATGGCGCTAACCACAGATGGCCCCCTGAACACTAATGCAGAGTACAATTGGATTAGAGATGCACCGGATGTAATGGCTTCCCATGCTGTATCTGGAGACTCAATCCCCCCTACACCGACTATGGGAATCGAGTCGCCAACTTCAGAATACAACAAGGATATGACTTCCTTAGACCTGTTCTGCAGGGGCCTTCCTGAGATTCCACCTGCCTCTGCGAAAACGCCTCTTGATGCGGCATTCCTCGGTACAGGTCTGTGCATTGATGTGTTTATCGCCACCATCCCATCTGCACCCGACCTCAGAGCCGAATGGGCCGACATCATAATCTCCTCATTACTGGCGTCAGGTGAGAGTTTGACCAGTAAGGGCTTGCCGCCACCTTTCCTCTCTGCCATCAGTCTGCATTCCGTGACGATGGATGCGAGATAGTCTGCATCTGCTAGGTCTCTGAGTCCAGGAGTATTGGGTGAAGAGATGTTTAGCACGAACATGTCTGCGTGGTTCCATAGCATCTCGAGAGTCTGTGAGTAGTCGCTGGCTGCACTCTCGTTCGGAGTCTTCTTGGAACGTCCAATATTAGCCGCTACCGGGGTCTTCGGCCACATCCCTGATGCTCTCCTATCTATCAGTCTGTCTCGGACCTCTGCGGCCCCAGGATTATTGAATCCCATCCGATTTACTAGGGCGCCATGCTTGTTGGATCTGAACATCCTTGGCTTAGGGTTTCCCTCTTGAGGGAATCTGGTTATTCCGCCATACTCGATCCATGAGAATCCAAGGGCAGGCCAAGCAGACAGTGCCTCTGCCCCTTTGTCGAAACCGGCAGCTAGACCAAGAGGATGATGGAACAATCGACCAAACACATGTATGGGAAGTTCAGGAGAATTGTATACTGTGCTCAGCATCCTTTGACCTATTCCACTCTGACCAAATCCGCTCAATGCGCGCATCGATAGACTATGGGCGGTCTCCGAATCTACAAATCGCAGCATTGGTCGCACGAACATGCTGTAGGGCAGGCCCATCAAGCGAGTGCGCTAAGCGGTACACTTCAAGCGTTGCGCAGTATCGCAGGTACGTGCGTACCACATTTGAGGCTGCGGCGATTAGCGAACTGGCCAGACGAACGCTTCGCAGTTCACATGTAATATACGAAGCGAACAGTAACCGAGCAATAGATGTCGGTGCCATTGCAAGTTCAATTACTGATGCATCACCTTCTATGATGATTAGCTTCGAACTGGTTGAACACAACGAGAATAGATTGAGTGTTGTGCTGTCAGATTCTGCTGGAGGAGAGATTGGTGGAACTGAGCCCACCACGATTAGCGATGTCTGGATTCCGGGAGAAATATCCGAGATCTGGAATAGATATCTCTCGATTATGTTTGAACTAGCCGTCGCGGGTTATCCTGGATGTATCGGATGTGCAGGCCCCGCCGCTGAGATACCTTGGGATGAGGCGGCTTCCAGACGCAGGTTGGCATAGTTCCGCTTCGCGCACGCGCGCGCTCATGCGGGCGTTGTCTCAATCTCTTGTCACTCATGTTTATACAGGGTAGAAGACGGCGCTGCAATCAGCCGGTTAGATCTGTAATTGACGTACTGGTGGGGATGGCGAAATGAAGTTGATGATTCTCGAATCAGGTGCGAAGGCACGTACTGTCAAGGGCTACTTAGGCAGTGGTTGGATAGTCGAAGCCTGCAACGGACACGTTCAGGATCTGCCTTCTGGGAATGGCTCAAAGCAGAGGTCGAAGGCTATGTGGGCGGCCGATAAGGGAGAATTACCAGAACCTCCTTGGGATTGGACAGAAGGTGCTGAGAGAGTAATCAATTCCATCTTGGCCAGAGCTAGGAAATCGGGTGTTGAGGAAGTTTACATCGCAACAGATCCCGACAGGGAAGGAGAGTTCATCGCATGGAGATTGAGCATACTGTTCGCTGAGTTCGCGAAGGTCAGGAGAGTGACGTTCAACGAGATTACCAAGACGGCTGTATCTGAATCAGTCTCAAATCCAAGTGGAATTGACTCGAATCTAGTAGATGCTGCCAAGGTTAGGCGTTTCATGGATCGGTTAGTTGGATACAGGTGCTCCAGATTCAGCAAATCTTGGAGTCTCTCATCCATGGGTCGGGTCCAGACTCCTACATTGGGTTTCATTGTCGATAGAGAGATGGAAAGAGAGGCCCATGTCCCCATAGAGTACCACAGCGTACATGCGGATTCTCAGGATGTTAGATTCAACGTCCGTTTCCATGAGAAAGACGATGATGATGCTTGGTTCGATGATGCTGGTAAACACAGGGCCGATAGAACGTCAGACGGCGAACTAGCTAAATCCTCCTTTGATGCCATATCTGAATCTGAGTCCCTGACAATCACTTCCGTGAAGGATGGCATAACGAAAAGGAGTCCTCAACCGCCTTTCACCACGGATACTATGCTGCAAGCAGGCAGTTCGACACTCGGATGGTCAGTTTCGAAGACCAGTCGAATCGCTTCTTCCCTGTACCAGTCAGGTTATGTGACTTACATCAGGACCGACTCCACTAGGACTAACCCCGCAGCACGTGAGATAGTGAGGCAGTACGTCCGGGACAAATTCGGAGAAGATCATCTGGGCAAAGGAGTAGTCGGGAGTGATGCTAAGAACAAGGGGAACATCCAAGATGCGCACGAGGCCATCAGGCCGAGCAAGCCCGAAGTTTCTTCAATCAAAGCATCGGCTGATGAGAAGAAATTGTACACCCTTATCTGGGCTCGCTTCGCCGCCAGCCAGATGTCTCAGTCCATCAGAGAAAGGAGAGATTTAGAGGCCTCGGTTACCAATTGTCAAAAGCCTCTCAGAGGAACTGCTTCGTGGCGTACGCATAGTGGCTGGGAAGCGGTTTACGACCAATTCAACAGTAATGTCCGGACTAATCCTCCTGAAGGATTACTCGAGAAAGGGGCTGTATGGGGAATCGATAGTTCAGACGAAAGTCCGAAAATGGTCACAGATCACACCAAGCCTCCGCGTAGGTATACTGAGAGTTCAATCGTACAAGCCATGAAAAAAGCAGAGATAGGACGTCCCTCAACCTACGTCAGCACAATTCAGAAACTTACTGGCAGGGGTTATGTCGAATCTGATGGAGGTTCACTGCGACCTACCAAAGACGGACGACTGCTTTGGAACCAAGTGGTACCTTTCTACAATATGCAAAACGGCGATGTTGGTCTATTTACTCCCAGTTTCACATCGAAAATGGAAGGGGACTTGGATTTAGTAGAGAACGGAAAGCATGATGGTCCTGATGTATGGGAGTCATTCGTTGAACAATTCAGAGACATGCACAACAACGCACTTAGCATCAGAAAGAAGACTGCTACACCGCGACAGAAATCACTGATTGAATCTCGCATCGTACATCTAGAGACTGAGTTGGTCGAGGATCTCATGTCAGGAAAGTCGGTGGATGAAATCAGTGGTGATGAGGCACGATCAATCATTGACAGGTTACAGGAGATTGGAGACAGTGTGGGCTATCCTCCCAGTGAAAAACAGAGTGCTCTAATCATCAAACTGGCAGATCAAAATGGAATAGGTCTGGATGGCGCACTTGAGTTGGCAGGAGTCAGTGAAATCTCTTCATTGACTGGAGGAGGCAATGGGAGTGCTAGTGAGCTAATCGGCAAACTTATCGAGATGTCAAAGGGGCTGCCAGCCACTGAATCACAAGTTGATCTTATCGAGAAACTGGCAGAACAGAATGAGAAAACAATTTCTGAAGTACTGGCGACAGTCGGGGCTCGGGACTTATCTGAGTTGACGAAAACCGATGCTAGCACGATTATCTCCAAGATGAAAGGACGTTCGCGAGGGCGACGCAGGAGAAGTCAATCCTAGATTGGCTTCCTAGGCAGGACTCAATAACGGATGGCTGAGAGGCCTATACGTATGGAATACGATTTCGTGATAGTCGGTGCAGGCCCAATCGGTGGCTTACTGGCTCAGCGTCTGTGCAAAGGAGGAGCAACTGTTCTAATCATCGAAGAACATGCGCAAGTAGGTAGGCCGTTTCAGTGCGCGGGCCTTGTCAATCCAGAGGCCATGGAACTGGTTGGGCTCACCGATACTGTACTAACTCCTATCTGGGGTGCTCGAATCCATAGTCCCTCTGGCCAAGTCGTTTCTGTAGGATCTCCTGAAGTTGTCAGGACTTGGAGTGTTTGCAGGAAGTTGTTCGATGAGGCTATCATAGAGGAAGCAATGGATTCGGGGGCGGATCTTTGGCTTTCCTGCTCTCCAATATCAGCCGAACAAGACGAGACTGGTGTGGACATCAATATCTCTACTCCTACTGGAGAGGTCAGTGTCAGATGCTCTATGCTATGCGGTGCAGATGGAGCTCATTCTTGGGTCAGAAGGAACTTCAGGATGGGTCGTCCGAAGGAGTTGATGGTCGGATTCCAGATTGAGGTTACAGGTTATGTCGGCGAGGAAGGAAGACTCGATATGTATACTGGATCAGATACCTCACCCGGATTCTTCGCTTGGGCTATTCCGTCCGGGGACACTACAAGAATAGGTACTTGGAGCAAGGCGGAACTGATGGACGGTAAATCACCAGAACAGTTCCTTGAAGCACTCATGCAGAATCCATTGTGGTATAGGAGATTCTCCGGGTGCAGAGAGGTTGGTAGGTTCTGCGGTCCAGTGCCAAGCGGGATTGTCAGCCGCCCCCTCAGAGGAAGAGTGATGCTATTCGGTGATGCTGCCGGCCTATGCAAGCCGACAACTGGTGGCGGGATAGGACCAGGATTCATGCACATTGAAGCAACCGCACCTATACTACTAGACAGAGTGCTAAATTCACTATCTCAATCGGACATGGAAAATATGGTGTTGAAGGTCATCAATCCTATTCGTAAGGACCAATTGAGGGCGAGGGCTCTGAGAGATTCATTCCTTACTCAAATGGATGATGACGAGTTGGACGAAGTGTTCTCTGTTTGGTCCAAACCCGAAGTCACTGAACTAATCAACGAAGTCGGAGAGATTGAGAACCCGATTCCCTTGGGTTTGAAGATGCTAAGAGAAGTCCCGGAATTCAGATCACTAGCCAAGCGTGCGGTGAAAGCGGTGTTGTGGGGTTGATATGTTCCGTTCCGTTCAGAGACTCAGATATCCTCCATTCGAACATGCCAGCATGGACCCCAAGGGACTTCCGATGATTGAGGTTATTGTTGAGTCAGAGCAGAGTCCGCCTCCTGCGTTCTCAATAGGTCAAGACGACGACTGGAAGGTTGAATGGAGGTCTCCAAAATCAGATGATCATGGCATCCATACTCTCACTTGCGAAGTCTCAAGAGAGCCTTTCGATTTCATCACGAGAACGAGGAATGGTTGGTACATTGAACCAGATCCTCTTCATTCTCTTGCCAGAAAGGTGATTCGCCCCGCTGTCGTAATTATCATCCTCTCACTACTCATCCACAGTTTAGAGCCCGGATTGGTTGCAAGCGGTATCCTATCGGAGTCATTCGCTGGATCATATAGAATCGGGCCCCTCGACTACCCTAAATTGCTGTTCTTCTCGTTCCCAATTTTCATCGTCCCTATTATTTTCAGGATTCTAGCCAATCTGCGTGATATCAAGAGGCAGAACCGTTACATCTCAGATCCCCTGAGTGACATTGAACTATCGGCTGAAGTTCTTGGAAACGGTCTGCAAATCATGCTGCGACAAGTCCCTGTCGAAGTGATTTTGCAAAGAGCCAGGCTACAAGTTGGAATGATTGTACCCGAACGTGAGAAGGTGCTAGAAGCTCTCAATCGAGAGGAAGGGAGACAATCGGCTCCAGGGATGTCCACACGTCTCCCAGACAGAAGGATAGCTGCAGGTGAGGAACTTGGTACTGGAGTAGGAGAGTCCATACCTCTTGCGGTAGCCCATCCGAGGCTGCTTCTACTCGAACCACTCAGAGTCATGGACTCAGGCGATTGGGTTGAACTAAACAACACGACTGGGAGAATCACGCTGCCGGGACCTACTGATGTTTGGCCGGGTTCGATATACTCCGCCCTGATTGCTATTCACTGGGAGATGGTGATTGAAGCCACCAGAGACGACGGTACTAGAATGAAATGGGTCAAGCCCGTTTTTGTTAGTGAGCGGACGGGTTTGGAGCCCATTCCGAAATTGCCAGTGAGGAGTGGACGAACAGAGACCACTGACTAGTTCGGCTGTTGAGGAGGAGTCGAGAAGGCTGGCTCAGCAATGAAATCGGTCTCAAGAATATTGTAATCAGAATCTCTCTTACTGGGCTCAAAGCCGGCTCTGTTGACAACCATCTGTAATTCCCTTTCTGAGGCCTTCGACTTAGTTGAGCCCGAAGAAGAGACAACATTCTCCTCCATCATAGTGGAGCCGATGTCATCGGCCCCGGCAAATAGGGCTATCTGGGCGACTTTCATTCCCATGGTAGGCCAAGAGGCCTGAATGTGTTCGATATTATCGAAGAAAAGACGAGAGATGGCGACGTGTCTGAGGTATTCATTCGCGCTCGCACCTAAGGTATATTTGTTCATCCCTCGCTCTCGGAGACCCAGAGAATTATTCTCCAGCATTACTGGCCAAGCGATGAATGAAGTGAAGCCGACACCACCTTTGTTGATTGCCTCATCTTGCAAATCCCTGACCTTATTCATGTGCTCGAGACGTTGGAGTGTACTCTCGCCTAATCCGAAGACATTAGTTGCTGATGTTGTCAAACCCATATCCTGTGCTTCGCCCATAACTCGCAGCCAATTCTCCGAAGAGCCTTTCTTCGGCGAAATGTCGAGTCGGACATCATCGACGAGCATCTCTGCACCTCCTCCCGGAAGACCATGCATGCCTGCAGCATGCAGTTCTTCGAGAATCTGTTTGGTTGAAAGACCACAGACCTCTGATATTCCTTCAATCTCGATGGGGGAGAAGCAATCCAAGTCAATTGATGGGTGTCTTAGTCTGAGCTCTCTGATTAGATTCGTATACCATTCCAAAGGAAGATCCGGATGTACCCCTCCTTGCATGAGCACTCTTGAGCCTCCTATTTCCTCCAGTTCAGCGAATCTCTGGCTGATTTGGTCAATAGTCTGGAGGTATGTCTCGGGGTGTCCTGGTGGTCTGTAAAACGAACAGAACTGGCAATTTATGGTACATACATTGGTGTAGTTCACATTACGGTCAACAAGATAGGTGACTCGATTACCGGGCACTCGCAGTCTTCGGTGAATGGAAGCGACATGCATGAGTTCAGACAAATCTGCATAATCGTACAATTCTACAGCATCGTCGATAGTGAGTCTGGGTGGAGATGGGGCCGACTGCTCCAGTAGAATCTCCTTCCATCGGGCCAAGCAATCAACCTCCTTGACCGATTATTGCCTCCATATCGGCAATTTCCTTTGGGCAGGAAGAAGTGAGGACAACAGGGCCTTCCTCAGTAATGAGAACGTCATCCTCTATTCTGATGCCGATTCCTGCATAGCGTGAAGGGATTTCAACATCATTTCGCCAACTTCCGAAGTACAGGCCGGGTTCGACAGTTACGACCATACCTGGCTTGAGTTCCGGACCAGGGTCATCGTCACCCTGCCTGCCACCTCCTACATCATGAACGTCGAGCCCTAGGAAATGACCTGTGCCGTGCATGAAATAATTCCGATATGGCCCATCGAATTCAAGTGGGTCTCCTATAGCTTCGTCCAAAGTACAGTCGAGTATTCCCAAATCGATTAATCCCTGAGCTATCACTCTAGATGCAGCATCGTGGAAAGAAATCCAACGTGCCCCCGGTTGACATGCGGCTATAGCAGCAATCTGAGACTTTAGGACCAATTCGTATATCTCTTCCTGGGCTTCGCTGAATCTCCCATTAACTGGCCAAGTGCGGGTGATGTCTGAAGCGTATCCCTCCACCTCACATCCAGCATCTATGAGCACCAAGTCGCCGTCGGATACTGTATCACGGTTGGAATTGTAATGCAAGATAGCGGCGTTATCGCCTCCGCCGACAATCGAAGGATATGCCCATTGCCCTTGATTCGATGCGAAGCAGGATTCGATGACTGACTGTAGTTGCCATTCTCCAATATCTGGTGTACCTGCACGCATGGCCAAAACATGTGCTTTTGAAGCGAGTTCTGCTGACTTTCTCATCAAATCAATCTCTGCTTCAGATTTGATAACTCTCAGCGCATCAAGGAATGGGCGAGGGTCTTGTGTTTCATCGCCATAGGAATCCAGCATCGAGTCAATTTCAGAGTTCAGACTCCTGATTGCGTATACACTAGTGCTTCTATCGAGAAGGTTAGAAACAATCGATTCCAGTTCTTTAATCGAGTAGGCCTCATCTACAGGCCAGTCCTTGGATGCGCCTTCAGGTCCAGCCCTAAGGCCTTCCCAGATCTCGGCCTTTGTATCTCTTGGTAGTACGAAAAGTGATGTCTTCCACTCTCCGTCCAAGTTACTTGCCGCCCAAACTGACTCAGGTTCATCCCAACCGCAAAGATAGAGCATGTATGAATTAGCCCTGAATGGATAATGCGTATCGTTAGACCTGACTGCATGGGGGTTAGTAGGAATCAGGATGAGGGAGTCCTCTGGTAACTGTGCCAAGAAGGCTGATTGGCGACTAAGATACTCCGATTCCGAGAAAGTTAGCACCATCTAATCCCCGTGCTCGGTCCACTGAGGGTTGCTTATGAGGAATTCTACTTGTCAGAGTCGGAGTCGCAGCTGGGAATTCCTGTCGAATCATCAGATGAGCGGTATCTCAGGAAGATGGCTGAGACCATGAACAGAGTAGAAGCAACTAGTACGATTATATGGTAAGGAAGTGGTTCATTCGCATCGGGGTGGACTAACTGAACGGAGATACTCCCATAGTCCTCATCATCATCTATCACCTCAAGCGTCAGTATGATTTCATCCCCGGCTTGAGATGGCCATGAGAATTCCCTCTGGCAACCTTCGTATACTGGCTCATAATCTATCTTCCAAACACAACGAAGATTGGAAATGTCGTTATCTGAGTCGGTTGAGTCTGAAGCGTCGAGAACCCACTGTTCTCCTGCCCTCAGTTTTATCCTATCTCCATCAATCAACTCTGAACTATCTATCGTTGCGATGGCAGTAGGCTTGACATTCTCAATGTCAAATTCGAAGACCGAAGTCGATTTCGCTCCTCCAGAGTCGGTAAGCGTGAGTGTTAGAGTATAGTTTCCACCGCTACTGGATGGCATCGAGTATGTCATTCCGCCTAGTTGGATGTCTATTGGAGCCTGACCGCTATGTGAGGGTTTACGAAGCACCCACATGCATTCTATACCCTCTCTGCCCCAGAACAAGTCATCAGAAGCACTGGCGTCGAACTGAATATCTCCCAATCTCTCAATATAGGTGTCTTCGACTTGTAGAACAATCTCAGGAAGTGCGTTATTCACCCTTATTGGAACGCACTGCTGAGAGAATGCCATTCCGGAGGGATCGTAGTTCTCCACATACAATGAATACCACCCATCCTCCAATGATGAGATATCCAAAGAAATCGAGAAATCTCCTTCGATGTCAGGAACAGACAATAGAGGCGACATATCGGAATCACCCTCGGCTGAGCAGGAATCAATCGAATTTGCCGCAGGATACGTGAAGAATCGTATTTCCGGACTTGCCCAAACTGTAGGGTGGGAACTCCAACCACTAACAGAAACGGCATTGTGGGCCCAGTCACCACTCTCGGGAGAGTCAATCAATAGGCCTGAGCGCAGAGTATCTCCGATGTAGAGAACTCTAGTTTCGGACCATTGAGAATCTCCAACTTTCACAGTGATTGAAAAATAGCATGTGCAGACAGGGGATTGCGAGATGTCCAAATCAATACTCCATGACCAAGTCATGCGATTATTCTGAGAATGTGATTCCTCTAGAGATTCGGAGATATGGCCGTAAAGGGAGTATGAATCGGATTCAATGGTCCAATCGATAGAATCTGGTATGGAATCGGCCTCAATCAATCCAGATAGTGTCATTGACTCATTAGTAGATAGTCCGTTAGGGAAATCAAACCCTATGATTGGTGGGTCTTGTGTCTCAGCACTGGTGGATGGCAGCATCACCAACATTGTGGCTACGACAACAAATGCTGCAGCAAGCCATCTCGGACCCATGACTCAGTCGCGAAAACATCCGGTAATGAATACGATGCATAGATGATTCTCATCTACCAGAAATCCTGAGTTGCCATGAAAGCTCGTCAATCCACAGCCTCAGAGTCTGCTTGTCGACGAACTCTCTGCTGGCTTCAGCAGCCAAGACGCAGTCGCAAGCAGCCGCAGCCAAGGTCGCTGCGTCAGTAATCGAAAGTCCATTTCCTAGTGCTGCAGCCAGAGCCGTAGCAGCGGCATCGTGCAGCCCAATCTGTTGGATGGCGGAGGGAGACATGCAAGGTACATGGAAGGGATCCTCGCCTTCTCTGTACAGGGTAACACCCTCATTACCCCTCAGCACCAAGAGGGATCCCCAGCCATATTGAGAAATCAGTCTGGCTGCAGCCTCAGACTGGTCGGAAGTGCCCTGGCGTCGAGAAAGTAAGTCAAGACCTCGGTTTTCGAATAACGCCACATCCGCTCCTGCACTCCTGTCCAAGCCAGTCAGTTTGGGGTCGGCAATTACCGGCAGTCCTGCCGACTTGGCTGAAGCGATCAACATCAGAGAGGTATCAGCATCCAGAACGCCCTTGTCATAATCAGATAAGACGACAGCGCTACTGTCTGAGATTTCTGACTTCGCCCCTTGGGAAACTGTATTCCTAATCTCATCAGAAAGTGAGTCCCTCGGGCCTCGATCGGCCTGTAGTAGAATTTGGCTCTCGTCCAGTAGACTTTCCCTGCTGCCGTAGAATCTAATCTTTGTCAGAGTGGTTCGGTCTTTGACTGAGTGAATCCCATCACTGGATATACCATGCTCGGCTAGTTTGGAAACAATAGTTTGACCCTCTCTGTCATCTCCCACGCAGCAGTGCAGACTCACTTGCATACCTAGTGACTTCAGTCCCATAGCGATGTGCGCAGCGGCACCTGGTGTCTCCTCTGTCTTCATTATCTTGAGTACGGGGACAGGTGCAGTAGAATCCAGATTGTTGGCATAGCCATGATGGAATCTGTCCAGCATCACATCTCCAATTAAGGTGACTTTCGACTCACCCATAGAATCGAGCATATCTCCCAGTCTGGCTAACACCGATGCCCTGTCTGCGTCGTCTCCCATGCTGCTGCGTGGTGTTGATTGCGAATGATGTTTACCACCGGCGAACTCAAGTCGGGAACCTTATGGCGAAGTCGTGGAGAAGCATCGAGAGGGTTGGATATACTCCGGTCAGGCCGCGGACCGCCTGTGGGCCAAGTCAGCCATAGGGAGGCCATTGGGAGAGTCAGGTCTGCTTCTAACAGGTGCTGAAGTGATATTTTGCCATGAGCACAGGCATCTCGACCTACCCTCAGGATGGATTGGTAAAGCCGTAGATGAACATCTGGGGTTATTCGATGAGGCTGCTGTTTTGGAGGCCCTTAGAGTACCCGGGAATAAGATTGTGATTAATCATAATCTAAAGCAACTCGATGTGGAGCATGCCTCATCATCTTGGTCAGCAAGGTGGCCTTCGGACAGTCACCCGAGGGATGATCCTCCAGTGGCCGAATTGAGATGGTTTCATGCAAGTTGTGAGCTCGATGTGGATGATCTCTATTCATGGGCCACCGAAGTCAATTCCCTAGGAAGGATTTGTGAGATAATGGTGGTGGACGACGAGGGTTCTGTGGTTTCATACAGAGTAGGTTCACAGGCACCTAGTGGTCAATTGGGCGAATTGAGTTCAGATATTCTAGATTCGATTAGTCGCAGAGAGTTCAGGCCACTCTCGAACGGAGGAGCAATCATCCTTGAAGACGGAGAATGGCCGGATGAGAGGATTGGTATTCCTCATCCGAATGGGCGAATGATTGACTCTACAACCTCTGAGATGTTGTACGCAGACGATGAGGGAGGTGAAACGATGGGGTCTAGCATCCTCAGGGACTTGCTTATTAGAGGGTTGCATCCTCGACCCGGATTCAAGTATGGAACAAGATGGAGGTGCTACGACAAACCACTGGGGCAAGAACATGCGCCTTGGCTAGTCGTCCACCCTGCAGAGGCTCCTTCTGATTGGGAGGGTGCTTGTCTTGCTTCGAGGCTTGCATCGGGAGTGGGTAAGACATGGTTGCATCCTCTTATTGTCGGGGATTCTTGGGAATACCTCTCGATATCGAGGCCGCCTCCTGACTCAAGATGGAGCAACCCGAATAGAAGATAGTCATTCCCTACGACCACCAGTGGCGATTGTGATTGACAGCAGTATGGCAATCACCAACAGGCCGTTAGAAGGTTCTGCGAACCAAGCCAGCCAACCATCTCCCGTGAACGGTGACTCGGCCTCAAGGAGCAGAGGAATCCGATGTTCGGAGCCGTGCACATCAGAGAGCACAATCACACCCCTAGCTAGCATACCGGGTTCAAGCAAACCCTTGGGATCGACATCCAGAATGATGGAGTCACCGGGACCTAACTGTGCAGGAGACTGTGCTGTTGCAATTCTAGATGCTGCCCCCTCGATGGCTACAGAGTATGACATCTCACCATCTCCCTCGTATTCCGGAGTCACTCTGACTGATGAGGGAGATTCCCACGAGATTACAGAATAGAGTTCATCGGTGTAAATCCTATGACCCACCACATCTATCTCTAGCGAGATATCGGTCTTACTTTCCCCATCGCATCCAATGGTCCCTACCAGGGTAAATGAATCCGAGGGAGACTCGTCGTGACTGAGTATCTGGACTTCATAAGTCCCCACTGGAATCTCAATAATTACTGGCGACGTTTGTTCGGACTGGTGGGTCGAAAGTAAGATTTCAAGATTACAAGGCTGGGAAGCCGTGACCTCGACGAATGCCGATTCCGTAGGGAGCAATTGTAGCGGGGATCGGGGAGTGAGTGGATCGATACTGGAAACGGGACCCGGATCGAAAGAAATCGTCGTCGAGCCATCGGTGGACTCCAGAACAGTAGCAGTCCATTGAACCAGTCTGCCGCGGTTGTCCCTGATTTTCATCCCTGAGGCTCCAAAAGAGTCTCCCGAGACAAACACATCTCCGGCACTGCCGGAATCCCTTCCCCTTTGCAGTGCCGCGTCCCCATCGGCCTCGATTATCTTCACCCACGCGTTGTCGGGGTCGGTATTCACGAGGTTCTCTACAGGATTGCCGTTGTTCTCATCGGAATGCTCGACGAGAATCCCGTGACCGGGTAGTTCAGAATCGAAGCCTGAATCCCCTCTGTTCGTAATCCAAATCGTCTCGCCTGGAGCGATAGGGATGGACAGGCCATATCCTCCATCTGCTATTGACTCCAACACATAGGTAGAGTTGTCTGACATATCAGGCTCGATATATCTATCAGCACCGATCAGATTCAATGTGGCACCACCTGGTAAAGCCGGTGTCTGGCCATTGCCGTTCCAATTCCCACTAGCCATGATATCCCAGTCTCCTAATCCATTCCAGTTGGAGGAGGGTAAGTCGCTATGTACATCATATAGATCATAGGCACCCATCTGGTGTAGCATCTCGTGAATCACTGTCCCGATGCCAGAATCAAGTGAGGCTATGGTGTAGTGGCCTATTGACCAATCACCAATCTGCAATGGCTCAGTCAACCAAGACATGTGACTCCACAGGGAATCCGTCCCTGCACCGGACTCCTGCGCCCTTCCTGAATGTAGGACAAGTAGCCGGTCTACGACACCATCGCCATCGAAATCCCACTTTGAGAGATCCTTTCCATTAAGCAGATCTGAGCAAGCAGCCTCAATCAATCCATTCACTGAGACGTCTCTCTCGTCAACCGAATCATAACCCCAATGACTCTCGGGATGAGGTGATGACCAAATACGGTCTGAGAGTGTTGCATGTAATGTCGATTCCGAACCGCTAATCTGATTGATGTAACTGCTTGCCGAGCCGTCTGAATCAAACATTGATTCTACCTTCTGTTGGGAGAACTGACGGTCGGGGAACTCTACTCTGAGAACTAACCACTCCTCTTCTTGCTGCAGTCCTACCAGTTCACTCTCCTCGGAGTTAACAGGTACTGGTTCTCCTAGCCAATCGTCAATAGTTTCAGGGTTGGTGTACGCCCAGATTCCTACCAACAAAATAGCCACTGCCAAGGTGGCCCGGACTGCGTTCATGGACTGACGTCCATGATTTCCCTCTTTCAATCCAATGCAGTCCCGGTACTCGTTTTAGTCGAATGAGTGATGGAAGAGGCTCTCCACTCAGATGCGATCGCTCTGGGCTCGTCCAACCAGCCAAGGCCCGTGACCCTGCAACCAGCCGAGTCGAGGGCTCCCTTCAGTTCAGCAGGAATCGGTTCGGCATCGCATCCAGTGACAATGAGGTCTGTAATCGAATGATGAGCGACCATGTCCGCCAGAGCGTCCTGCTCATGCAGATTCAAGCAAAGAGCCTCGCAACTAGGGGAGGCGATGCCCTCGGGGATGCTATCTGAAGGTACTCTCGGACAAGCACCTTCGCAACTACAGTCAATGATGCCCAGCCTAATTGTATCTGAGCCGGACCTCAAGTCCCATACATCGAAACTTCGTCTTCCGAGGACTGCTAGCGGCAGACTCGAGGATATTGCCTCAGCAATCATCATCGCAGTGAGGGCCAGAAGAATCCTGAGTCCTTCAAACTCGGAAGGTAGAGTCAGTATCAAGGTCCCTCCGAGGATGGCTAGCATCCTGTTTCGCAATCTGGTATGGCCTTTCTCAACCATGCCTAGAAGGCGAGCGAGAGAGAGAGTAACAGTTGCGAGAATGATGCAGACTACTACCCATGATACTCCGAGAGCAAGGCCGAAAATCGATACTGCATCATACCTGCTCCCGACTCCTTCCAATGCATCGGCTGCCAATGCGGCCTCTATAAGAGGAGGGAAAGCTAGCCACCAGAGAAGAATAGTAGATAGTGGCAGCACGAAAGTGCAGAATGCGAGGACAGTTGAGAACCACAACTTCTCACTAGGCAACAGGCCAGGTGAGGCGAACCTCTGGAGTCGGAAAGAAAGCAGAGGCATTACCGTTAGTATAGATAGCAGAATCGATATGGCCCATCTCATCTCAAGCCAATCGAATGGCGAGTATACAGAGAGGTCCAGCGAGGAGTTGCCCAGTGGGAGGCTTTCGAGCCACGAAGTCATCAGTGAGTCGCTGACATAACCCCACAACAATGATGCTAATAGTACTAGGATGACAGTCTGCCTGAAAATCGAGTACAGATCGGAAAAATGACCGGAGAGTTCTGACTTGCGAGCGCTGGGGAGTTCCATGCTTCTCAGAGGATGTCCTTAGTCTGACGCTCGACCCTAGCTGCAAGAATTGTCCTGTATACGCCGTAAGCCGCCCAAGCGCTGAGGAAGAATGCACATCCGGTCAAGAAACCGGTGAGATCGGTAATTCTGGTCCCCTCGTGAACGATGCTAGCGGGGGGGAATCCGATAGCAGTGTCTGAAGACAACCATCGCACCCCTACAACGAAGGACGCTATACTGAGAAGACCTCTGCGTATGGCCTGCGGATAGGCCAGTTCCATTGCAAGGTACTCGGGGCCATCCCCATAGCGCCTCTCCAAAACCTCTCTTTGCACAACAGCACCAACGAGTAGTGCGACTAGGCTGGTCCAATACAGAGCATTACCCTGCTGATAGATACTGAGGGCTAGAGCGGCTTGTCTCTCTGCTTCCTTCTGTGCCTCGGACTCCTCGATGACGAACAGAGTGTCGTAATCACCAACGGAGATCGTTCTCGTCTCCAAGGTCGCCGCATCGTCTCCGGATGCGATTGTTCCGGGTGGACTGATTGAGAATGAGAGGATGTTCCAGTAGTCCATCTCATCGGGTATTCCGGCTCCGTCAACGGAGTTACCTACTAGCCAGAAATTGACTTGGCCAACATCTTCTGCGGGTGAGATCCAAGTTAGATCCCAATTTCCGTCAGGGTCTGGTTCGGAATGAGAGACATCGTCTGGAGCATCCTCGGCTTGCCTCAGTTCTTGGTCATCCGACCAAGAAAAAGTGCCTACTCCGTCGGAAGAAAGGAGGAAGCCGGCCTTGTTGTTGCCATCCCCCCCTGCTAGTGTCAGTGAATCAGCTACTGTGATTGTAAGTGGATAGGATGTATCGGTATCGTACATCACAGGAACTCCGGTAATCATGACGACTACTCTCTCCGAAGTTGCTCCGTTGTTGTGGCATGAACATCCGTACTTCACCGTTGGCTCATCGTTGCCATTGAGTGCTGCGGGACCTCCACTCATCCCTAGAGCGGGCAGTGCTAGTAGGGTCATTATCACTAGGCAAACCGAGACTTTGGTCAACGCTGCTCGCATAGTCACCGGTACTACCTCGTCGGTCGGAGTCTCATAACCGTTGCCTGAACGCATCCCGGAGGGATGCGCTGACTTACAACTCCTTCAATGCAGAGTTCAGGTCGTTCATCATCTTCTTGCCATCCCCGAACAGCATCATCGTCTTGTCCATGTAGAACAGGTCGTTGTCAACACCTGCATAGCCGACGGAAAGGCTTCTCTTGATGATTACAACCACCCTTGCCTTATCGACATCGAGGATTGGCATCCCAGCCAATGGACCCTCGTCGGTTCGAGCTACGGGGTTGGTGGTGTCGTTAGCACCGATGACCAGTGCGACGTCGCAATCGGGGAATTCCGGATTTATGTCATCCATCTCGATCAATTGCTCGTATGGCACGCTGGCCTCGGCGAGTAGGACGTTCATGTGGCCCGGCATCCTTCCAGCCACCGGGTGGATAGCGTACGAGACTTCGCAGCCCTCGGCTTCCATCAGGTCAGCGAACTCCTTGACTGCATGTTGGCTTTGACTTACTGCCATACCGTAACCTGGGACGACAATCACCTTCTGTGCGCCGTCCAGAACCATGGCCACCTCTTCCGGGTCGCTACCGACCTTGGTGCGAGTAAGTTTGTCCTTCTCTCCTGAGCCGCCGAACGCCTTGAACAGAACATCAGGAAGAGTCCTGTTCATCGCCTTGCACATGATGAAAGTCAGAATCAGTCCGGCTGCACCGACCATTGAACCTGCGATAATCAGGACATTGTTGCCGATTACGAAGCCGGTGAACGCGGCAGCAATACCGGATAGAGAGTTGAGTAGGCTTACCACTACTGGCATATCCGCCCCGCCTATCGGAATCACGAAAAGGACTCCAAGCAGGCTCGCAAATCCGACAATCATCCAGATGTAGTCCTTGTTGTTCGGCTCTTGGATAGTCATCCAAATCAAAGCCAGGGAGGCTGCTAGGAGCACTACTTTGACCGCATTGAGCCATGATGGTCCCCAAGTCGGGAAGCTCACCCACTTGCTTCGTCCGCGGTCGTCCTTCTTGGTAAATGGAATGTAGAATCCTCCCTTGAGTTTCATCATAGCTACCAATGAGCCGGTAAGAGTGACCCAACCTACTATGCCTGACAGACCTATTGCGACCCATATCGCATACAACTCAACACTGGCGTCTGGCGGGACATCTCCCCTCTGTAGTCTCCCAAGTACCTCAGAAAGTGCCACCAATGCAGATGCCCCGCCTCCGAAGCCGTTGAACAGAGCCACCAGTTCTGGCATCCCCGTCATCTCGACCTTGGTGGCCATCAGGACCCCAATTATAGCGCCAATCGCCAGACCTCCGACAATCAACTCCCAGCCTATGACTCCCTCTGATTGCATCCTAGCCAATGTAACCAGAACTGCGAGGAACATCCCCATCGCACCAAGTCTGTTACCTTGAGGAGCAGTTCTCGGACTGGAGAGTTTCTTGATCCCGAAGATGAACAGAGCGGCGGCCATTAGATAGCCGATGTCCCATACTGCTGCATCTACCAATCAATCACCCCTCTTTCGCTTCTTGCCTGCGATCATCTCAAGCATCCTATTGGTAACCATGAATCCACCAACTACGTTGATTGTGGCCATGACTAGGGCTGCGAATGCAAGCCAAGCGGCTGTTCCCGGATCGCCGTTGTTGAATGATGTGTTAGAAAGAATCAAGGCACCAACGATAGTGATTCCGGAAATTGCATTTGCACCTGACATCAGAGGAGTATGGAGTGTAGGGGGGACCTTGCTGATTAACTCAAATCCCAGAAATATAGCGAGGATGAATACTGTGATGCTGCCGACCAAGGCTGCGATTGTCAGACTCATCCGACCACCTCTGACAGTCTCGACTGCTTGGCATGGATCTCGCCGTCGGAGCAGATCAGCACACCACCCATGCCTGGGACGTGGAAGTCTGAGTCTTCCTCGGCCCCCACAAGGACATCATCATCTGGAGACATGGTGAATTCGCCTTCGGACATCAGTGATGCGACGAAATTGGTCAGGTTGTTCGAATACAGCATGCTCGCTGTGGAAGCTATGGTGCCGGGCAGATTCTCGATGCCGATGATTGTCACATCATTGTGTACTACAATCTTGCCCGGCTCTGTCAATTCACAATTACCACCGACGTCAGCATTCATGTCGACGATGACTGCCCCGGGCTTGAACGAGGCAACAGCATCTGCGGGCACTGTGATTGGAGCGGGTCTGCCGAAGATCCTAGCGGTGGTGACGATAACATCGGCGTCCTTGGCAACTTCGCAAACAGTGTCGTTGACCTTCTGTATGAACTCGGGAGTGAGAGGTTTGGCATAGCCAGATTCGTCCTCGAAGTCATCCATGCCTTCTACTTCGATGAAGCGACCGCCGACCGATTCAATCTGCTCTGCTGCGGACTTCCTTACATCGGATGCGAATACGATGGCCCCAAGGCGCTTTGCAGTGGCGATGGCTTGCAAACCAGCGACACCGCTGCCCATGATTACGAATTTGGCAGGCTTGACGGTTCCAGCACTAGTGGTCATCATCGGAATTGCCTTGCCGAGTTGGGCAGCACCCATCAGGACTGCCTTGTAGCCGGCGAGATTGTCTTGGCTTGAATTTACATCCATCGACTGGGCTCTCGACAGCCTGCGAGGAATCATATCCATGCTGAGGAGCGTGATTGATGACTCTAGACACTGCTTGACCCTGTCTGGATGCCTGAAGGGGTCAGCGACACAGGCTATAATCTGGCCATTCTTCAACTCGGATGAATCAGGTAGGTGGATGGTAACCAATATATCAGCAGACAGTGCAACCTCTCTTGAAGTAACGATAGCTCCCTTGGACTCATAATCGTGGTCTGAATAACTCGAAGAAGAGCCGGCTCCAGACTCTACTGAGACCTCGAATCCTACCTTACTGAGTTTTGGTATCGAGTTGGGTACAATCGCCACCCTGTCTTCTCCCTCAGGCTCTGCTATGACTCCGAGTTTCACGAAAACACCTCCGGATTGAGCCATAGGCTCATTCTCTACGGCTGGGTCCACCTTGAGGCACTTCTTGAAGCCGTCGCCCGCCCATTCACTCTGCTCGTGAGCGAGCACATGCCCTCAGCACTAATGCTAAGTCCGAAGCCGCCGGCGAGCAAGCGAGGATAGTATGACGAGAGGGTCTGGGAAGGTCGCTGTGATAGGGGCAGGTAACGTAGGGGCGACATGCGCTTTCGTGCTTGCTCAGAAGAACATCGGTGAAGTAGTGATGCTAGACATCTATGAGGGGTTTGCCAAGGGCAAGGCACTCGATATGAGCCAGGGCGGACAGATTCTCAACTATGATGGGAGAGTCACCGGCACCAAGGATTACGCAGATATTGCTGGCGCCGATGTAGTGGTAGTAACCTCGGGTTTCCCACGCATGCCCGGTATGACTCGAGAGGATTTGGTCGGTAAGAATGCAGATATCATCTCGCAAGTCGGACAAGGCATCAAGGAACATGCTCCTGAGAGTGTTATTGTCATGGTAACAAATCCGCTGGATCTGATGACTTATCACATGCAGAAGGTCACGGGATTCCCTCCTGAGAGGGTGGTTGGACAAGCCGGGATTCTAGACTCGGCTAGGATGACTCACTTCATCGCCGAAGAGCTCGGTGTATCCAACGAGGATGTCCAAGCTATGGTTCTGGGAGGTCATGGCGACACCATGGTCCCCCTACCCAGATACACAACGGTATCAGGCATACCAATCACCCAGTTAATGGATGAGGAGACCATCGAGGCCATCTCCAAGCGCACTGCGGGAGGCGGTGGTGAGATAGTCAAACTGCTTGAGAAGGGGAGCGCTTTCTACGCACCTGGGTCGGCTGCGGCGATTATGGCCGAGTCGATTCTAAAGGACAGGAAGCGTAGCCTGCCGTGCAGCGCTTATCTGACCGGTCAATATGGTCTGGATGACATCTACATCGGAGTTCCAGTAGTGCTAGGTAGCAGAGGAGTTGAGAAGATTATCGAATTGGAGTTGGAGGATTCAGAGTTAGAGAGTCTGCACGGCTCAGCAGCCTTCTACAAGGAGCAATTGAGTTCTATTCTGGGATACTAGGCGTTTGCTTGTGATTGCATGTCCGAAGATAGGAACTGCGAGCACATTCACCTTGAGCACGATGGTAAACTGCTCCTCGTAGACATGCAGGGCATCGGCCCTGCCATCCCTAAGAAGGGGCGTACTGAATGGGAAGGCAGTGGTTTCCTACTTCGACTTCCTACCCCTACCGAGGCAACCGAGATGGGTCTGAGTTGGAAGCAGAGGCGCGTGAATCGTTTCCGTCTTGGGCAGGACGACCATGTCATCACCGTAGCGACCCCTGATGTCCCGTGGCCAGAGCACTGGGCTTGGAAGGATGCTGTAATTTCTGATAGTGCAGTCGACCCAGTAGCTCGTGAATCTGTATATCGGACTCTCCACAGAGTAGTGAGCAAGGTGGTGATCACAAATCCCGATAGTGAGATTCTGATGGCCAAGGTAACGCGTGGCTTCTTCACTGGATGCTGGACTCTTCCGGGGGGTTTCGTGGATTACGCCGAGCACCCTCGTAAAGGGGCTGAGAGGGAGGCACTTGAGGAGTTGGGAATATCTATCAAAATCCCTGATCCCAAAGGTGAGTCCGGAGACGTGATGCAAGGTGATGATGGCGCAGTCATACAACAGGCTATCTTCCAACAG
>MDTE01030736.1_pt1 | contig 21282 bp, 18 predicted proteins | sample 811231 | NCBI WGS metagenome assembly MDTE01 (sample SAMN05326651, study PRJNA326480) | marine metagenome | isolation source: seawater | place: Indian Ocean: Red Sea | collected 2010
GGTTCAGATTCATAATAGGAAGAACTCTTAATCTCTCTAATACTAAGATTTATTGATAAGGCCATTGTTGCTTGAGCTATATTTGATTCTCTATCACCTAAATTAGAACCTAAGGATAAAAATATATTCTGCTTCATTTATTTTGACCTGACAATTGATACCTGAACAGTATCAAGGTTAGCATTAATCGGAGCATGAGGTTTCCGTATCTTTAATTTTACTTTATCTACAGGGTAGGAATCTAACAAAGTTGAGCAAATTGATTCAGCTACTGCTTCAATTAGATTACGATCTTCTTTCTTGAAAATTTCATTCACTAAATCAACAACTTCTACATAGTTCACTGTATCTTTCAAATCATCTGAAACTCCAGCCTTCTCTAAAGGAACAAACATTATAATATCTAACTCAAAAATTTCATTCTTTTTTTTCTCAAAACTATAAACTCCATGCTTTCCGGGAATCTTTATATTCTTTATATAAATTTTATCCATCTATTTTATTAATTGAAGCTTTTGAATTAATTTTTTATCCTGAGTCGTTAATTCAATAATGTAAACTCCGCTAGGTTTATTTTCAGCATTCCAATTAAACATATTATGACCAATAAGTGGTCTTCCGCTCCATATACTACTAACCAACCTTCCTCTTAAATCAAAAATATTTATTTTCACTTCATCTTGGCCCATATAGTCAGGAATAAAAAATGAAATATTGGTTCCAGAATTAAAAGGATTTGGATATGGTGGAAATAATTTTAGCTGTCTTGGCCCAGGTAATTCCGAGCCAATCGTCAGATACTCTACTTCTTTTAAGATCCAGTTATCTGGATCTAACCGAACATTAAAAGAGTTTGGACCAATATAACCTAGGTTATAGCTTGTATATTGACCATCATTCTCAACCACATAATTCAATGTATCTTCAGATAAAATCACTTGAAGCTCAATTGGCATAAAAAAATACTGCCCACTTTGAATCTGCTGAATATTAACAATCAGTTCATTCATCTCATTACGATTCCAAGAAATGCTATATCTAGGATAACCCTCACCATAAATCCATTGGGAAAAGAAAAATTCTAGATCCATGCCAGAATAACTTTCACAAATATTTTGAAAATCTTGAGTGGTTGCAGAGCTATAGGCTAATGAATCATTTGAAGAGTAAGACCTAAGGACATTAAAAAACAAGGAATCTCCAAGCACTCCCCTGAGCATATGAACTACCCAGCCAGCCTTATTGTAAGAAAGGCCAGTATTAAAAATCGATGAAATATTATTTGGGTTTTCAACAAAAATAGTTCCAGCTCCATAATAGGTATGATCTGACCAATATTCCTTATACCGATCGTAGCCATACCTCTCTTCTTCCCAGAGAGCTTCACTAAAGCGAGCAAAACCCTCATTTAGCCATATATGTCCAAAGTTAGCGCATGTAATTTTGTTTCCCCACCAACTATGTCCTAGTTCATGAGCAATTAACCACTCACTATGTCCGCCTAGACTAGTAATGGTCTGATGTTCCATACCCCCACCCCAACCAAAATTTGCATGGCCATATTTTTCTTCAATAAAAGGATATTCACCAAATCTATCAGAAAAAACTTCTAACATATCTTTGATTAAAAGAAAATTTGGTCTTGAAATATCATAATTTTCAGGGTAAACATAAAAATCAAGTGGTAGTGTATCACCATTTGCAGAAATATATTCGTCACTCCAAAATGTATATGGATAGATTGCCAGGGAAACAAGATAAGTGGGAATAGGGTATCTCTCTCTCCATTCGTACCTTTTTTTCCCATGCCCAAGGGTTTCAACGGAATGTAATAATCCATTGGAGGCAACAATTTGATCACCGGGAACGGTAATAGCTATATAAATAGAATCAGCTTTATCTGAAGGGTCATCTTTGCAAGGCCACCAACATCTGGCACCATAGGGTTCAGATAAGGTCCACACATGATTCTGATTATCATGTTGATCAAAAACGAAAGAGCCAAAACCACACTCTGGTGGGGTACCATGGTAGTAAATGATTATATCAAAATCATATCCACTATTATTATCCAAATGACTAGCTGGTATAGAAATTAAGTTATTCGTGTGAGTGTATGATACAGGCTCCCCATACAAAATTACAGAATCAACTATCATTATATCTGAAAAATCGATTTCAAAGTTGTTAATTTGTTCATTAGGCAATACTGAGCCTAACATTTTTAAAGAACCTGCTATTTTCTCAATATCAAAGTCTATTGCCAAATCTAAATCATAGAATATTATGTCAATTTTATTTTGGTCTTCAGTTAAAGTACTGTTAGCTCCAAGCCATCTATTAGCAGAAGAATTTTTCCCACACAAAATTTCAGAAACAGGTTTGTCTGTTTTCATCTGCGCAAATAGTATTTGGGAAAATACCGACCAAATTATAAGATTTTTAATCATGATTTAAAATAACCATTGTATAAATCTAATTTTAAATAATGAAATAAATAATTATTTTGATAAGGACATAAAAATCATTTTGATATAAACTAACCAAAAATTGAAAAATTAATTTCTATGTCTGAAAGAATTAATCTTAATTGGGGGAAACCCAGATTTTGTTTCAGGCTGATTATTATTTATTCCAAAAAATTTCTGAGAGTAAGATAGTTTTAACCTTCGCCAGGTTTTATTTTATCAAATTTTAAATTCTCATATTTTTCCCACATCGTGGATCCAGACGCTTCACTAAAACGCAATGCAAAAACTAGGGCATCAAAGAAAGGACTATTTGCATATTCTCCATGACTATAATATTCATCAATCCATTTTACCATTTCTGAAAGATTTATTTTATTTTCATGCATTCGATCAAAAATACCGTATACAGTTTCCGCCCTATTATTAAAATACCACTGGGTAATTTCCCCATAGCCCTGAGACTCTTCCAACTCTTTATGAGTTTCATAAACCTGAACCAAATAACTATAAACAAATGTCTCTTTTTCTTGATTTGACAGGGTCTTCCAATGAGCGACTGCAGGGGAAAGAGAATTTACCTGACCCTGAGATAATACAACTGAAATAAACAACACTAGCGACCATGCTCTAATTGTTCGAATATAATCAATAAGATATTTCATTATTATACTTCTTATTTTACGATTCTATTGAAGGTATATCAAATGCTAAACATTACTTGGCTCAACCCAGTCTCCATTTTCAGCAATTAATTTAACTAATTCATCTACAGCCTGGTCGCTAGGGATATTACGTTTTACCATATCCTGACCTTTATATAAAGATATCCTCCCTTCTCCGGTTCCTACATACCCATAATCTGCATCAGCCATTTCACCGGGTCCATTAACTATACAACCCATGACACCTATTTTAACTCCCTTAAGATGTGAGGTGCGTTCTCTAATTTTGCCAGTAGTCTCTTGTAAATCAAACAGCGTTCGTCCGCAGGAAGGGCATGAGATATATTCAGTTTTGGATATCCTTGTTCGACTAGCTTGTAGCACTCCAAATACCGCTTCATTCGCAAGAGAAGGTTCATGATCAGTATCCAACCAAATCCCATCACCAAACCCATCTATTAAAAGACCTCCAAAATCAATGGAAATATCAATTAAAAATTTATCATTTTTTAAATTATTTACTTTATCCCTTATGATTATTGGATTTCTTATTTTATGCTCTAGCGCATAAATAAACCACCTCCTCAAATTTCTGTACGGGTTCTTTTTTTTTGATGCAAGAATTAAAATAGAATTAGGTATTTTTGAAATTATGTTTTTGGTAGCCTCACTAAAATCATTTGCATCCAAAGTAAAAAAAATAGGGGTTCCCTTATTATAGCCATCTAGATTGAAATTGTTGATAGGTACAACCCTAAAAAACTGATCAAAATTTTCCTTATTATTTTTATCAAATATAACACTCAAACTTGAAGGGAGATTAAAATTAACTTGGTTACTGCCTACATAGATATAATCAACTGCCTGATCTGAAATATGCCACTTGTCCGTTGGCTCTGAGTATAAATAACCATATGGAATGAGGTCGAGGTGAGAAATAGATTTTAATTTTGATAAATTAGCAATAACTCGAGGTACTGAATCTTTTCCAAAATTTAAAATTGAATTAGTTTTCCTTCGCTCAAGAAAAAATGGATTATACAAAATTTTTTTTACCGGTTTTAATATTTCATCCTTATCTATAGCTTCATATCTCTTAACCAATTCTCTTGCGATTGGAATCTCATGTTCGGGCTCTTCAGTCAAACTGACCCTGATTGTATCCCCCAAACCATCTTCTAGCAATGTTCCAATTCCAAGAGAAGATTTTATTCTTCCATCTTCAGCTTCACCTGCTTCAGTAACACCAAGGTGCAAAGGGAAATTCATATTTTCTTTATACATGTTTTTTACCAATAGCCTGTAAGCCTGAACCATGACTTGCGTATTACTAGCTTTCATTGAGATTATTATATCATTAAAATTTTCATCAACAGCAATCCTGAGAAATTCCATAGCAGATTCAACCATCCCTTCTGGAGTATCTCCAAAATGACTCATAATTCGATCGGATAAAGACCCATGATTTGTACCTATTCTCAGGGCAGTTCCCTCTTCTCTACAGATCCTTAAAAGAGGAATAAATCTTTCTCGAATTCTATTTAGCTCCTGTTTATAATTTTTTTCGGTATATTCATAAAACTCGAACCGTTTTTTATCAACGTAATTGCCTGGATTTATTCGAACCTTTTCAACAATTCGAGCCGCTATTTCAGCTGCATTTGGAGTAAAATGTATGTCCGCAACTAACGGTGTATTAAAGCCACTTTGTCTAATTTTCTTTTTAATCTTTTCTAGATTAAGTGCTTCCTTTAAACTAGGAGCAGTAATTCTTACAATTTCACACCCTGCCTCGATCATTCTAATAGACTGAGCCACTGTAGCATCGGTATCCATAGTATTTGTTGTGGTCATTGATTGAATTCGAATCGGATTATTACCTCCAATTCCAATTTTGCCTAACATAACCTCTCGAGTTTTTAAACGGCTGAATTTGGTTAAACTACTACAATACTCTTGCATTTTTAAGGAATGAAATACGGCTTATCTATGAAGCCTTTTGCACGAGAAATAGCTCCCGAAAAATTATTTAGATCAATACAAGAATTATAGCAAGTTTTTGCACCAAAACGATCCTGATTTAGATCCAAAATATTCCCCTTCAGCAAATAACAAAAACCAAGGACAACGTCGAGTTCTCCGGAATAATTATCAATCGCTCTATTAACATAATCTAAAGCTTGATCATATTTCTTTTCTTTGAAAGATAACAGGGCTATTTCATAATCCAGGTATGGTTTGTACCAACTTTTCTGCCTTGAAGTTAGATTAATCATAGCTTCTTTAAGATCCTTAATTTGAATCTTAGCTTCTTGAAAACGGTTATTTTTTATATTTGCCTCTAGTAGAAGGATATTAAAATAAAAATTTTTTGGAAAATTATTTACAAGTTTTCTAGAATAATTAGCTGCTAGAATAGGATCATCATCAATCCAAAGATAAATGAAACTTAGAATACCACATGCTTCAATCCAGGCCCAGCTGCTACTATCAGCAGCTATACTGATTTTATTAATACCTTGAACTTTAGATGGATTCAAGCCATATAGTTTTATTGCGTGTTTCAAAAATGAATCAGTCATAAACACATAGTATTCGACTAAACCGAGCGGAAGTTTTGCATCCAGCATATTAGGATCGTCCCTGGCTGATTGATTAATTTTTTTAAAACCCTTATATGATCTAAAAAAAGTCGATAACCAACTCTTTTTCGCTAGTGGCACTCTAGCACTAAGTCCAATTGCGGAACCATAGTACAGTTTGTAGTTTGAATCTAAAAAAAACTTTTTAGTCAGTTTTTCATAAATAGGTAATATTTCAGCCAGAGATTTTTCGAGTACAGCATGTGCGGTATCAACGGGATCGTAAGCCATACTCTTAGTCCATTTCGCAGCAGCCCAGATGAAATGTACACCAGGGTGATCGGGATATTCGACCCGAGCCTTATTTAAAATTTTTAAAGATTTATCAAAATCATAATTATAGAACGCATGTACGCCTTCACGGATTTTATCATCTCCAACATAGATAATCTGAGAGTAAAGAATACCTAAAAATGGTATGAGGGCAAATAAACGAATCACTAAACTAATAAAATATATTTATTTACTATATTTTAGGAATCTTGAACAGATAATATAAGCCAGCCTTTAGCATCGTTGTTATCAGGCTTAATTTGTAGGCTTCGCTCCCAACTTGCACGAGCGAGCTGCTTCTCATCCATTTCCCAATATGTAATTCCAATACCTGTATAAGCAGTAGCATCATTAGGGCTAAGTTCAAGTACCTCTTGAAAAGCAACCAGTGATTCTTTATACATCTCTTTTTCTCTATAAAACTTACCCAAGGTAGCCATAGCCCCTGCTAACCAAGAAGCTGAATTACTGTTTACACTGAGAGCATTTTTAAATGACTGCCTACCCATAGTGGGATTACCTATTCTGTTAAATTCAACTGCCATTACATAGTATGTCTGTGGTAAAAGATTCCTCACGATTGCATCATTAGGTCTATAATGTAATAAATCTTCCCACGCTGCAGCTGCTCTTCCCCATTCATTGGCATTAAAATAACTTAAACCCTGCATATATCTATAATCAGCATTATCCGGTTTTAAATAAACAGCATTACTAAATGATAAAGCAGAATATACATATTTTCCTTGGTCAAAATATAAATTCGCAAGTGAAATATGCGGCTGTAATTCTTTAGGATTTAACTTTATTGCTTGTTGAAATTCTTGTTTTGCACTTTCTTCATTGCCCATTTTTAAATATGCTTCGCCTTTTAACTGAACAAAACCAACATTTTCTGGATATTTTTCATTGCCCTCTTCTGCTTTACGCAATGCATCTTCATAGTCTCCTGAGACCAGATATTTTCGAATTATGTTTAATCTTTGGGCAGGCCCATCTGGAGCTTTTTTTGAAGAAATATCTAGTACTTCCTGACTAAGCTCTCTTTGGTCTTTAGTCTGAACAAATAGCGACATAGCCTCAATCGTAGCGCGGTGATTTGGATCAATAGCAAGCGCTTCCTCAAAAGCATTTTTCGATTTCAAATATTCGCCCATATTGGCATAAAGTGACCCAAGATAAAAGTGTGCATCCGGGTTTTGAGGGCGTTTGGAGATCTCACGAAGATATATATCTTTTGCTTTATTCCAATTCCCATTGTTTTCATAGTGGATCCCAAGCTGTCGCTGCATATACAGATTTTCAGGATTTAGCTTTGCCTCTTTTTCAAAATCAGCTGTAGTGAAAAATGGTTTTGAATCTAAACCTACAGCTCGTTTTTTTGGTTTATCATCGTAGAGGTATCTAGTAGCTTTTGCTAAATCTCTATTAGATGATTTTAGTTCTCCAGTAAGAGTAAATAGTTCATCAGCATAAGCTGCAGTATTTATACGTGGGTATTTTTTCCCCGTCAAACCTTCTGATGATTGGTTTATCTTTTGCTCTGAAGAACTCTTTGGGATACCCTTGTTTTTCAACCTCTTATTTAGTTTACTAATTTGAGATTTAGTCTTTTTGGATGGATTTAGCTTATAAGATTTTTTCAGATCTTTTAGCGCGCCCTCAAAATCTTTCTTTTTCGCTTTGGACATCCCGCGCTTATAATATTTTGATGCCTGCTTTTTTTTCTTAGAGGATGATTTCTTTTTTTTCTTCTTTTTCTTCTGTTCTTCGGCTGATTCTGCACGTACCACACCGGTTTCTGATATAGGCACAAAACCGACCAGAAAGAAAAGAAAAATTAGCCGTATAATTATTTTCATGTAGGCAAATTCTCGGATTACTCGCAGAATTTACGAAAATAGGTGTATTTGTAAAGAGTATTTATTTTTAACGCCCTTAGCTATTTAGAAACGGGTATTTGACAGCACATAGGTAATTTTTCATATGCTTTATTATTCGCAATCGTGTTATTGGCCATGTAACCCAAATCAGATATGATTTTTTCAATTTTTGTAACGTCAACTCTCTCTATATCATATGTAACGTTAGCAGATTTATTTTTCATATCCACACTGACCATAGAAATGCCAGTTGTTTTTTTTAGCCCTTTTTCAATGGTATCTTCGCACATTCCACATTGGATGGTTGGAAGATTTATTTTAACAGTAGACTTTTCTCCTGAACAGAATATATTTGTGAATAAAAGTGTAGAAATAAAAGTCTTAAATAATATTTTTTTCATTATGACGCCTTTTCTTATATAATTGCTATAATTAGAAACTTAATTTATTTAATAATTTTTGATAGTTTCTTGAAATTTTCATTATTCGCATTTTTTTGTATCTCAAATAGTAACATCTCTACAGTAGTTAACCTAGCACCCATATCCTTAATCATTTGCAGTGCAGTATCGTTGTCGTTTTTTTTTCTTGATGATATTCCATCGGTCACAATTTCAATATTATAATTGCTTGCTATCAAATCTCTAGCTGTTTGATATACACAAATATGTGTCTCAATACCACATAAAATTAATTTTGAAGGCTGTTTTACAGAATTGAGTTTTTCTTTAAATGATTCGTTATCCATACATGAAAACTCAGATTTTTTGATAAAAACAGAGCAATCATTAAGCATACTTCTTATATCTTTAACAGTATTACCCAATTTATCCGGGACTTGTTCAGATACAATAATCGGTAGTCGGTATAGATTAAAACCCTTAACTAGTTTTTTTAAATTCTTAATTATATCGCTATTGCTCCCCATAACAGGAATTAATTTTTCTTGAACATCAATTATAATAAGACAATAATTAGACATTATTTATTTTATCCAATAAAAGTTTCATATACTAGAGACCAATCTTTTATTTCTCCTTTTGTATCAGCTATTGCAACTCTGTCAAACTTAACCACTTTTGGAATGTGACTGTTTTTTATTTTCCCTCTTAACTCTTTATCATTAAATCGACCATATACCAAACTTACATGAGGATCAAAAAAGTAATTTATATCTCTTAAAATTCTTTTTGAAAAATGGTTTTGAATATCAAAAATTTTAGTATTTAATCTTAGATCAATATAAAAAATCTTCCAGGGTGGCTCCCCAATTTTCAACCCATTTGATTCACAACTTATCTCAGTCGATTTTTTTTGGCATGAGTCAACTAATTTGATTATGTCTGATATTGGTTTTTTCAAACCTCCGATCAACGTGCAATGAGGTTTGAAAATTGAGCAAGAAAAATAGGTGCACGTTTTTTTTATCAATTTACCGAGTAAATCATTGTATTCGGAACTTGGCATAAGCCAGATTGAATAATTTGGTGCCACTATTTAAGAATTGTTTCTATTTGTTTTAACTTCAGTTTTAAACTTTCCAACTCTATTTGCTCAATTGATTTTTTTGAAATTTTTGATCTATTAATGATTTTCTTTGCATATCGAACATGTATTGATAGAATAGGATCATCCAGTGCCAATTTCTCAAGACGCCCTATATGAGATTTATCTCCAAATTTGGCAAGTGCATATACTGATCTCTGCCTGACACTCCTGCTAGGATCATCTAAAAATTTTGCAAAAAGTTCAATTGTTTCCGGTTTAAGCTTTACATATTTCTCTAACTGAGATATACAAGCAGGCCTAGCTCTCCAAGCGAGGTTTCCATATTCAGATAGCTTTACTAGAGTTTCGTAATTCTTTTCACTTAACACACTTCCATAATATGAAATAGCTGCCTTTCGTATAACCTCATTGTGCGAGTCTCTATTTTGCAGTTTTCCCAGCTTAGTTTTGGCAGTACTACCATCAACCTCAATCAAGGAACGAAATGCATCAGCGACTCCATAATATTTTTCCTCATTGTCAACAACACTACTTAGAAATTTTGAAACATTTTTATTTCCTTTATAGATTTTCAAAGCAGAATAAATAGCACGCTTGACTCTATTATCTTGATCTTTAGTAAGTTTAATTAATTCATCTTCATATTTATTAACATTTAATTTTGAGAATGCTATAGCAGCCTCCTTCCTAACGGCCCAAAATGGGTCTGAACCTATAGAGTTTAGCAGAGCATTTTCAACATTTCGTCTACCTTTTTTACTGGCTAATACTCTTGCTGCTGAAATTCGATCTAGAATATTTGGTGCAGTCTGTAATTGTAGAATCCATTCGGATATATTTTTATTAAAATTAAGTTTACAGGGAATCCGATTACCAGTGTTAAATACTATAAGCTTAGGCCTTTTTTCCGATGGAAAATCAAAAACCATTTCTCTTTGGTCAATAGTGAATGTTTTTATTTTTTCATCAATTCTCACATCAACATTAACTTTAAAAATATTCGATTTCCCCGGATCCTGAACCTGCTTCACACTAATTCTGACCATCTCATTTCTTGGGTTATAATTCCATGAAACTTTGAACTCCGGGTACCCTGCTTCATACAACCACTGTTTAAAAAACCATTCTAAGTTTTGGCCAGTAATTAGCTCAATCGACTTTTTAAAGTCTGAAGTCTCAACATTTTTACCCTTATTAGATATTGTGTAATGATTAATTGATCTCCAAAACCCTTCATCTCCAACCTGATCATTTATCATATTGAGAATTAGACTACCTTTCTCATATACGTGTGCATTAAAAAGATCCATGGGATCATAAAAACGATCATAGACTGATGGATAGCGCGCTAGGCTATCTTGCTTTAAATATTTATCTATCTCCTCTTGACGAAGATATTCTGATTCATCGTATCCAAAAGCATGTTCTAAATATTTTCGAGCAAAATAGGATGCAAAGCCCTCATTAAGCCAAATATTAGCCCAATTCCTAGTTGTAACCATATTGCCATACCACTGATGAGCTAACTCATGTGCAACTAACTCATGACTACTTACATCAGGGATAGAATATTTATCATGCATAGTTATATCAGAGTAATGTGAAAGAGTAATATTTTCCATACCTAGAAACATAAAATCTTCGGTTATTACCTGATCGTATTTTTCGTAAGGATATTGAACACCTATCTTTTTGTTAAAAAATTCTAACATATCTGGGGTCCTTCCAAATGAACGAATCGCCTCATCTTTATTGTTCTCATAAACCCAATAGTTAACAGGAAGTCCTTTATATCTGTCCTCTACCTTAACATAGTTTCCGACAACAAAAGATATTAGGTAACTCACCATCGGATGGTTTTCTCTCCAATGCCAAGTGTGAGTATTATCCTCGTTTTTTACTTTTGATAATAATTCACCATTTGATAAGGCTGTATATTTTTCATTAACAGTCAAGATACACTCAAATGTTGAACGATCATTTGGATAATCATAGATAGGTACCCAATGATGGTTATCTTCCTCCTCGCCTTGGGTCCACGCCTGCCAATTCTTTTCAGGGTAATCTTCATCAGGCGAAATAAAATAAAGCCCTTTTTTTGGTTTTGAAAAGTAATCGATCCTAATATCAACTGTATCTTCCCATCCTATTGGATTATATAAATTCAGATATATTAACTCTTCACCCTGAGTAAAACTAATATCCTTACCATCTAACCTGACTCTGCTAATTTTCATATCTTCACCATCAATAATGATCTCATCTAATTTATCGCTAAGTGGGCTAAGTGTATGAACTACATGTCCTTTTACACTTTTGTTCTTTAGACTAACATTAATGTTAATTTTAATATGGTGAATATCTACTTGCCTGTCTCTAGTCCTCTGGTAGGGAGGTAGATCGCCTGAGAAAAGAAATTGAAAAATTAGAAATATAAATAATATTCTCACTTTTTTAATCTTCTTCAACAAATCTGTTTTTACGATGCATTTTAGCATCACTAATAATTTTTTTTGCCATCTCCTCTAGAACTCTAGAATCTTTGATATCAGGATTATAATTATTTTTTAGATCTGTTACATTGTGTTTTTCTTGAAAAAAGAAAACGACAGCTAATCCAATAATTATTAATAATAATATAAATCCAAAGTAAGTAACTATTTCCATAATTTTTTATTACTAATAAAAGTAGAGCCTAACAGAAATTAATTGCATATGATTGAATTTAAAACATAAACCAAATGCTATTTAAAAAATTTTAGATTTTGATTCTATCAGTTTTCCCCAAAATAAGACGTGCAATTTTCATTAATTTAGTGCACTATAAATCAACCATTAATGAATCAAAAAATTTATTATCCCTGGCTAAGCCATTTTTCCAAGTTTACAGTTTTTAGTACACTTCTGTTGATATTTATTGGAGCATTAGTCAAAAGCCACGAAGTTGGTTTATCTGTACCCGATTGGCCTACGACCTATGGTGAGAACATGTTTGCGTTTCCACTTTCTGATATGGTAGGCGGAATTTTTTATGAACATGGACACAGACTTATGGCTACATTTGTTGGCTTTCTTACTTTATGCCAAACAATTTGGCTTAGTATAACTAAGGTTGATAGATGGCTCAAAACGATTGGTTTTATTTCCTTGTGTGCTGTTATTATTCAAGGATTATTTGGTGGGCTCACTGTAATTTTTTATCTTCCACCTATCGTCTCCATCATTCATGGGACATTAGCGCAAACTTTTTTTGCTATTCTAATTATTATCTCATATAGCTTATCAAAAGAACGCTTCTATAGAAATGACAAAGTTAAAATTAGTTCCCAGATCTATAATAGAGCACTAATAATCGGATTAATTATATACTTACAACTAATCCTGGGAGCCTTAGTTAGACACACCTCATCAGGTCTAGCAATCCCTGATTTTCCAACAATGGGAGGAACATTATTACCTTTTTTTAATGATTCAATGCTAAACTTCGTGAACAACCATCTATTTGAAATGGATAGAGATATGGTTTCAATTCACCAAGTTGTAATTCATTTTTTCCATAGATTAGGCGCTTTAATCTTGAGCCTGATTTTCTTAGTATTCTTTTTTAAATACCGAAATCAATTTAAGTATAATAAAACCATAAATTTTTCTTTATGGTCAATTCTTATAACTATTTTATTTCAGATTTTCCTTGGTGCTGCAACAGTGCTATCAGAAAGAAATGAAATAATTACCAGTCTTCACGTACTAAATGGAGCATTATTATTGGGCCTAACTGTTTTACTTGTTCTACGATTATCGCCGCTTAAATATTCGAACTGGAGAACACTACAGGTTTTCAAGTAATCCATTCCCTATTTATAAAGGGAATATATCTAAAATACTTATTTTCTTAAGACCGATATTCTAGTACTATAAGACAACTGGCTTTGTATAAATTTAAATTAATGAATAAGCAAAGTTGGCTACAAAAAACTCTGGGTCCGGGAATACTATTTGCTAGTACAGCAATAGGCGTATCCCACCTTGTTCAGTCAACTAGGGCTGGCGCAACATATGGTTTTGGCTTATTAATTTTTATAATTATAGCAAATGCTTTTAAATATCCATTTTTTGAATTTGCTTCTCGCTATGCAAATGCTACAGGAACAAGTATAATTGATGGGTATAAAAAGCTTGGGTCTTGGGTACTATGGGGATACCTCATTATTACAATAATATCAATGTTTTTTATTACCGCAGCTGTAGGCGCTGTCACATCAGGGTTTTTACAAAACCTTTTCAAAGTACACAATTTAGGAATGTGGAATCAACTTATTCTTTTTAGTATATGTGGAATAATTTTATCCGTTGGCAAGTATGATTCCCTAGATAGCCTTATAAAAATCATTGGTTCCACGCTATTAATATCCACACTATTTGCATTTTTCACTGTTCTAATTAGAGGACCCTACGCGTCAAATTTATTCCCAAATATTGATTATAAAACTAGTGATATATTGTTTATTATTGCTGTCATGGGTTGGATGCCAACAGCTGTAGATCTTTCATCCTGGAATAGCCTTTGGACTTTAGAAAGAATAAAACAAACTAAATACAAACCCACCCTAAGAGAAACAATATTTGAATTTAACCTTGGATATTTTATATCAGCTGGGCTTTCATTATGTTTTGTCACTCTTGGCGCGTATTTGATGTTTGGCACCAAAGTTAATTTTAATAATAATAGCGCAATATTCGCTAATCAGGTAATTCAACTATACACTACATCAATAGGATCTTGGAGTAGAATAATTATTACTGTTGCTAGTTTCAGCATTATGTTTGGAACATGTATTGCTGTTTTCGATGGCTACGCTCGATCAGCAGATCGGTCCCTTCGCCTCTGTTTTGGTGAAAAAACAAGGAGTATACCAATATATAGTATTCTCATTTGGGTTCTTGTCATTGGCTCAATGGCCATTTTAAGTAAGTTCGGTGGTCAATTAAAACAGCTTGTCGATCTCGCTACTACAATATCATTTTTAATTGCACCATTTGTCGCAATAGCAAATACTATTTTAGTAAGTAAAAAATATATAAAATCAGAATTTGTTGCGCCTAAGTGGCTAAGATATCTCGCTCTAGCAGGAATTTTATATCTTATAGGTTTTGGTGGGATGTTTTTATATATAAAAGTATTCTAGATCTTAAATAACAACCATTTAATTCTACAAAATTTCATTTGGTTTCAAAGTAACTATTTAAGCAGAATTATTTTCTTTGTCTTCTTTAGATTCCTCACATTGACAGTAAAAAAATAGACTCCACATGATACAGGCTTACTGTGAAAATTGGTCCCATCCCATCGGACTGAATTATGACCCGAAGTCTGCCTGCCTTTATAAAGATTGCGAACCAAATTACCTGATATATCGTATATGTTTATATCCACTAATTCATCTTTAGGTAATATATAGTCTAAATTTGTTACAGGGTTAAACGGATTAGGGAATGGATCATTCAAAGTGTAAACCATAGATAGAACTGTACCATCTTTGGCATTCAAAAACTGTTGATCAATCCAACCAACGCGATCTGCGATCCAGTTCTTTAGGTAATTAATTTCATCTAAATAGTCCTCCCCTACGTAAGCATTTGGCCAAACATATTCACCAAGAATCGGCCATCTCTGAAAGTTCCTATTTTGTGCTTCTCCAATAATCATAACAGCTGAATCAATAGAGTTTAATATTGAATCAATTGATAGAACCGATAACCTCAAATTATTCCATCTTTCATAGAATGCCTCTCTAAAATTTTGATCATCCCAAATAATTTGCCACCAAAATGGAATTCGAAAACTATCATTTTCAGGGATATCATTTTTTACTTGCCAACCATTAATATCCCAACCGCTATAATAATCTGCATTCCCAAATGCGAGATTATAATCCCAGATAGGGCCCATAATAAGAAGACTGTCAACACTGTTTTTATTTTTATACATGTAAGCACTCAAGCGGTATGAATCAACATTTTTAGATATCTCACTAATAATAGAAACATCCACAAAAGAGCCTAGGTCTATATAACTATAATAACCAGAATTTGGGTCGTTATAGTTAGCACTTAATAATATACTTTCAAAATTAGACAAATAGTTTCTGATATATTGCTCTTGCTCTGGAACTATTTCATCGGGTTTTGGATAGTGATATTGATAATAAAACCCAGTAGATGGATCATCTGGTAGTTCTGAATACCAACCATTATTATTTTCGCCATCCCATTTATCCACTTTAATTATATATCCGCCAGTTAAATCGTCACCAGAGATTTCATCAGTTTCCAGCTTTGAAATATCTATTCTATTATCATCCCTCTTAATTTTTTCCATAAATAAATAAAGCCCTTTATAGTCGCCATCAATCACGAGCTCGCAGAAACGTGTTCTGCTGGCATATCTACCCAAATCTCGAGCAAACTTATATGCTAAATAATTACGAATAAGTGATTTATCACTGTATGGAGCATATAATATCCAATCATTTTCTTCAGGGAGTCCTAAGACTGAGATATTATTATTATTTCCAACACTATCTTGAGTCTCAAGAGCATATTGTTTTTTTGGAAACATCTGAGATGAGGATCCACGAATCTCTATACTAATTCTGCCATCATAATCATTGAAAGGATCTGCTAGATTATTTATTTCATTAGCATTATTAATTATACCCATATGAGCGATAATCCTTGTTTCACTGATAATTTCTTGGTTGTAAGTATTGATATTAATTATAGGAAGGTGTGAAGAGCTAAAATTAAAAGGAGGAACAAACCAGTCTGGTACCGGTCCAAAATAGCTTGAATTATTAGCCATAGAAAAGGAAAGGAAAAAATTACTAGATAAATCAGAAGAAGATATCCCAACATTATGAACCTGTATTGCCAAAAGATTTTCTCCGTTAACTAGTAAAGAATCTAAACTCTCTGGATCTAAAATAATGCTCTCAGGATATACACCATTGTATAAGGATGCTTCATGATCTGTTGAGGTTGTTGTATTATATGAAATAAATTCTCCAGAATTTCCTAGATTACCAGATCTCCCAATTTCATGTCCATTTATATAAGCAATAAAACCATCATCATAGTCAGCATGCAGAATTGCTTCTTCAAATAAAGAAATATTTTCAACACTAAAACTTTTTCTTAAATAGACAGACAACGTAGGATCAATAATTGTTCCATCATCATCATCGCCATAGCCAAAGCCACCTTGACCATTCATCCAACTGGAAATATCATAGTCTATTGTGTTCCAATTTTCATCAAGCTCTGTTTCAGGTATATAATAATCCCAATTATCATCAGAATAAATAGCCGTCCTCCAAACAATTTCCCCAAAAAGAAACCCTGAGTAAATCAATAAAAATAGTACACAAAATTTAATTTTTAAAAAAAAAATCATAAACAGATTTTACTTTATACAAAGCCTAGGCACAGCTATTGAATGAATTTTCCCAAATCAAATATATGTTTTAAAAAGAGAGTAGCAACCACATCATAAATAGGAGGGACAAGAGGAAAAGTGAAATTCCAAATAATAATCCCAGACAACCAAATAATATATTTTTTCATTATATAATTTAACAGAAATATATTCCTAATTGATAGTTTATTGGAATTCAATGGACACAGAACTAACTTGTAATCATAAAAGATTGCTCTAAATTAGATTACAATAAAAATATATATGCATAATAATAAAAAATATTGGAAAGAAAATATTCTACTTATTTACAAATGCTTATTTGTTTGGTTCATATCATCTTATGTTTGTGGTATAATTCTAGTAGATCAATTAAATATCATTCGGATGGGTGGATACAAATTAGGATTTTGGTTTGCTCAGCAGGGATCAATATATATATTTGTGATTTTAATTTTTTATTATTCATTTAAAATGAACGAACTAGATAAAAAGTACAAAGATTCAAAGAATACCTAAAACCAGCTAAGCTATTATGGAACTCCAGACCCTTACTTTTTTAATCGTTGGATTAACATTCGCTATTTATATTGGTATAGCATTCTGGGCAAGAGCAGATAATACAGATGAGTTTTATGTTGCGGGCGGTGATATAAATCCTATTGCAAATGGCATGGCCACGGCAGCAGATTGGATGTCAGCTGCATCATTTATATCCATGGCTGGTTTGATTGCATTCTATGGTTATGGTGGTTCAGTTTTTCTGATGGGCTGGACAGGGGGCTATGTTCTTCTAGCTTTGTTACTTGCTCCATACCTTAGAAAACATGGCTCTTTTACAGTACCAGAGTTCATAAGTGATAGATATTATTCTCCAACAGCGCGAATGGTAGCTGTTTTATGCTTGATTATTGCATCAGTTACATATGTTATAGGACAGATGAAAGGTATTGGTGTTGCCTTTTCTCGTTTCTTAGAGGTAGACTATGAAAAAGGATTAGCAATTGGAATGATAATCGTTTTTATCTACGCTGTAATGGGCGGTATGAAAGGTATAACATATACTCAAATCGCTCAATATATCATTATGATAATAGCATACACCATTCCAGCTATATTTATTTCTTTTATGTTAACTGGTAACCCAATTCCACAAATTGGCTTAGGTAGCTCTCTTCAAGACGGTACGTACTTGTTAGATAAATTAGATCAAATAATGACAGAGCTAGGTTTCAAAGATTATACAACAAATGCCAGAATTAGTTTGTCTAATATGTTTTTTTATACCCTCTCTTTAATGATTGGTACAGCTGGCTTGCCTCATGTAATAATGCGTTTTTTCACTGTACCATCAGTTAAAGCAGCTCGCTACTCAGCGGGTTGGGCGTTAGTGTTTATCGCAATTCTTTATACCACTGCTCCAGCTGTCGGTGCAATGGCTCGATTAAATCTTATTTCAACGATAGAGCAACCTGATAAAGAACAAAACTTAGCCTATAAGGATAGACCTTCATGGTTTAAAAATTGGGAAAAAACCGGTCTTCTTAAATTTGAAGATAAGAATGATGATGGTCTAATACTTTATACTGGAGATAAAGAAAAAAATGAAATGATTAAAGTCGATAGAGACATTATTGTTCTAGCAAATCCTGAGATTGCGAAGCTTCCTAATTGGGTAATCGCCCTTGTAGCTGCTGGAGGTTTAGCTGCCGCCTTATCTACTGCCGCAGGCTTATTATTAGCAATCTCATCTGCAATTTCGCACGATCTTCTAAAAGGTGTTTTTAGACCAGATATTTCAGAAAAAGAAGAGCTTAAAGCTAGCCGTATTTCCATGGCAGGATCCATCTTAGTCGCAGGGTATTTTGGTTTTAATCCTCCTGATTTTGCAGCAGGCACTGTGGCACTTGCTTTTGGCCTGGCAGCGTCTTCTATTTTTCCCGCATTAATGATGGGGATTTTTTCAAAAAAAATGAATAAGGAAGGAGCCATAGCTGGGATGCTTGCTGGGATAAGTGTTACTCTTTTGTATGTTTTTCAGCATAAAGGGATTATGTTTATTAAATCTACTTCCTTCTTGGGCCCGATGAACCAAAATTGGTTTTTGGGAATTGAACCAAATGCATTTGGTGCAATAGGCGCGATCGTTAATTTTATTGTAGCCTATCTAGTAGCTAGAAGATACTCTGATCCACCAAAAAAGGTTATAGACATGATTGAAAGAGTAAGGCTCCCTTAGTAATTGAAAATAAATTTATATTTTGATTTCTAAAAATCGTACAGTCTCGCCATTAATATTTTTCAATTTCATGGATAATAGTCTTTTAGATTTATTGATGTTTATAAGACCATAGTTTTCTGATTTAAAGGTATCTCCAACTCGGTATGGGCCTTCTTCTTCATCTCCTGGATATGGTGCATTCAAAGCGCTGGAGGTAACCTCAAAAATATTATTATCAGATTTTGTAAGCTTTTTATACACCCCCCCGCGATGCCTATCACCGGAAATAAAAATTGTATTATCTAAATCAAAACCATCAATGATTTCTTCCATCTTATTTTTCTCATGAGGAAGATTATTCCAAGATTCCCAACCATGACCAGAGGCGATAAATTGAATTGAAGAAACAATTATACGAATATCAGACTTTTTACTTAAGATCCCTTTAAGCCAGTCCCATTGTTTTTCTCCTAACATCGTTAGTGAAGTATCTAAAGAAGGAATATATCGCTCTTTTCCTTTTGCCCCCAGTGTATTACTAGGTTTCAAACTATCTCTAAAATATCTAGTATCCAGAAAGATAATTTGAACCATGGTGGAGTGAAAAGAAAATCTTAATTCATGGAATAAACCAGGACGTTTCCTTCGAATATCATTTGCAGGTATCTCCCAGAAATCTAAAAATAACTCCTTTGATAAATCCCGGTACGGATATTCTCTCCCGCCATCATTAAGTCCATAGTCATTATCATCCCATATTGCTGCTATTGGAAAATCTAAATTTAATTTTTTAAAATTTTGTTTTTGTTTTTTATATGCATTGCGAAGTTCAAATAAATCTTTTCTATCACTATTTCCATAGACATTATCTCCCATCATCAAAAATAAATCAAAATTCTCTTTCTTGATAGCATCAAAAATTTTTAGTGGCCCATTCTGTTTTAAACAGGAACCAAATCCAATAGAAATAGATTTGTTCGTTTTTAAGTTTTTTAGATTAATCGGTAAAAAAACATCGCTTAGCTTAGATGATCTTTTCCCAAGATTATAATTTGAACATCCAAAAAATAAGAAAAGGAAAAGAAGATAAAATTTGAAATACCTTTGGGAAAAGAGACCAAACAAAAAACAAATTGACCTAAGAAAAGAAAACTTACTATGCTGATTGATATAAATTTTATACCAAAAAAATTAAATAATAAATTAGCCTAAATATCTTCTCAAACTCTTAGCACGGGACCTATGTCTTAACCTCTGGATTGCTTTTTCTTTGATCTGACGAACTCTTTCTCTTGTGAGATCAAATTCCTCACCTATTTCATTTAGGGTCATGGCACTATCTCTGCTGATCCCAAAATACATTTCTAGTACGGTTCGTTCTCTATCAGAGAGAGTATCCAATGCTCCAGATACTTCTTCAGACATAGATTCCATCATAATATTTGCCTCTGGTTCTTCTGCTTCACCATCTTCAATTATATCCAGCAGACTACTATTTTCTCCTTCTTGAAAAGGTGAATTTAATGAACTATGACGCCGAGAATATTGCATAGCCATTAGAACCTCATCTCCTGTCATTTCTAGCTGCGAACCAATTTCATTGCCTTTTGGCTGGCGCTCTACCTCTGATTCAAGTTTTTCCGCTACTCTGGTAATTTTAGTAATAGTACCAACACGATTAAGTGGTAATCTAATAAGTCGAGACTGTTCAGCGAGTGCTTGTAAGATGGATTGACGAATCCACCAAACTGCGTATGAGATGAATTTAAAACCTCTAGTATGATCAAATCTTTTTGCTGCCTTAATCAAACCCATATTACCTTCGTTAATAATATCAGCCAACGAAAGACCATTCCCCTGGTATTTTTTTGCAACAGAAACAACAAACCTTAGGTTAGCCTCTACCAATTCTTTCATTGCGGATTCATCACCACCTTGAATACGAATAGCAAGCTCAACCTCTTTTTCTGGTGCTAATGGCTCAAACTTGCCTATTTCAGCAAGATACATGCTAATGCTACCGCTGTTAACCTTACTTACTTTTTTCTTTTTAACTTGTTTTTGTTCTTTTTTATTTTCAGGCTTTTTTGAAAGTTCTGCAGGTTTTTTATTATCACTCAAAATTACGGCTCCCTAAAATTATAACA
>MDTE01131193.1_pt1 | contig 21281 bp, 32 predicted proteins | sample 811231 | NCBI WGS metagenome assembly MDTE01 (sample SAMN05326651, study PRJNA326480) | marine metagenome | isolation source: seawater | place: Indian Ocean: Red Sea | collected 2010
AAATAAAAAAAAGAGAAAGAAATGAGCACAGAAGAAAATTTAAAGAAATTAAATATTAATTTGCCTAAAGCACCAGATCCTGTGGGTGCTTATGTAGCTTCCAAAATTGTTGGAAATTTAGTTTTTATTTCTGGACAACTTCCTTTGGATTCTGGAGGAAAATTAATTAAAGGAAAAGTTGGAAAAGAACTGAATATAGAACAAGGGCAAGAAGCTGCAAAGTTTTGTGCTCTAAATCTTTTAGCCCAGCTAAAAAAAATATGTGGAAGTTTAGATAAAGTAAAAGGCTGTGTTAAAATAACTGGATACGTCAACTCAATAGATTCTTTTGTAGATCAACCAAAAATTGTTAATGGTGCATCAGATTTAATTTCAAAAATATTTGGAGATAAAGGCAAACATACGCGTGCTGCTGTAAGTGCAAATTCCTTACCATTGGGAGCTTCGGTTGAGGTTGAAGGAATATTTGAGATATAAATATTATCTTCCAACTGAAAAATATTTTAAATTCCTTTTTTTTAATTCGGTTGGATTATAAAGATTTCGCATGTCATAAATTTTAAAACTACTTTTCTTAACCATTTTTTTAAAATCTATAGATTTGAATTCATCCCATTCAGTATTGATGATTATTAAATCAGCTCCTTCGCATGCTTTTGATAATATCCGCTCAAATTTAAGATTCTTGTTTTTTTTAAATTCTTTTTTTGGACCAGATGGGTCGTGATATTTTATTATTGCACCTTTTTTTAATAAATATGGTATTAAAATTAGGCTTGAAGATTCTCTCATATCGTCGGTGTTTGCCTTAAAGGTTACTCCCAAAACTGTAATTTTTTTATTTTTAATTTTATTATTTAGAATTTTATTAATTCTTTTCGTTAGTAAAATTTTTCTATTTTGATTAGATTTTACTACTGTTTTTACTATCGATAAATTTGTTTTAAACTTATCAGCAATTGAAACTAATCCTCTTGTATCTTTTGGAAAACATGATCCTCCATATGCAGGCCCCGCTCTTAAAAATCTACTTCCAATTCTTGCATCAGATCCCATCCCAACGGAAACATCTTCTACGTTGATACCTGTGGCTTCACACAAATTTGCAATTTCGTTTATAAATGTAATCTTTGTCGCCAAAAAAGCATTTGAAGCATACTTGATTAATTCAGCACCTTTTCTTGATGTACAGAAAAACTTAGCACCTTTTTTAATAAGTGGTTCGTAAAGAAGTTCCATTTTTTTAAAAATTTTTCTATTATTAGATCCGATTACAATTCTATCTGGATATTTGAAATCTCTTATAGCTTCACCTTCTCTTAAGAATTCTGGATTTGATATAACGTCAAACAAGGATCTCTTGACTCTTTTTCCTATAATTTTTTCAATATGATCTCCAGTTGTAACAGGAACTGTGGATTTGGTAACAATGATTTTATAGCTTTTAATATACTTTGATATTGATTTAACAACACCATACACTTGGGAGAGATCAACCAGATTTGAACCTTTTTTTGTTGGTGTACCAACGCAAATAAAAATTACTTGTGACTCTTTTATGGCCTTTTCTAAATCATCAGTAAAATCTAATCTTTTTGCTCTAAAGTTATTTTTTATTAAGTCATCCAATCCAGGTTCATAAATTGGAGAAATTGCATTTTTTAATTTATTTATTTTTATTTTATCTTTATCAACACAGTAAACTTTGTTACCTAAATCAGCAAAACATGTTCCGCTCACTAGTCCAACATATCCAGTGCCTATCATACATATCTTCATAAAGAATTTTTATAAATATTTAGTAATTGTAAGTCCGGAGTTGATGAAACCATCAAGTGTTCCACAATCAATGTATTTTCCCCTGAAAATATTTCCATAAAATTTTTCATTTTTGTTAATCAGTGTTTTAATCGCATCTGTTATATGAATCTCTCCACCTTTTCCACGTTCTTGATTCTTTAAAACAGAAAGAATTTTTTTAGGTAAAATATATCTTCCAATTATGGCATAATTTGACGGAGCCTCTCTTAAATGAGGTTTTTCAATAACTTGATTAATTAAAAAGGAGTTTTTTGATTTATTTTTAAATCCGAGAATTCCCCATCTTGATACTGTTTTTCTTTCAACTTTTTTTGTAGCTATCACTGATCCTTTGGTCCTTTTATGTAAAGTGATCATTTCCTTAGAGCAATTTTTTTTAACAATTAAATCGTCTGCAAGTAACATTAAAAAATGAGTTCCTTTCAAATATTTTTTACATTTTAATACGGCATCTCCTGTTCCGTCAGGTTTGTTTTGGTATACAAATTTTATCATTTTTTGATAATTTTTAATTCTTTTAAAAACTTCTTTTATACGTTTATCTTTTTTTTTCTTCTTAATAATTTTTTTATAAAAAATGTCATTAAAAAAATATTTCTTTATGATGGGTCTATTTTTTGGAACTACAAAAATAAATTGCTTGATTCCTGCTTGAATACATTCCTCCATGATATATTCTAAATTTGGTTTGCCATTAATTGGCAACAATTCTTTTGGAATTACGCTTGACAGTGGCAATAATCTTGTACCTAATCCAGCTAATGGAATGATTGCTTGTGTAACCATAAAAACCTTTTACTAGTTATACAAATATTTTACAAATGAAATTATTTACCAATAAAAAGAAGTTACAAGCCGAAATAAAAAATATCAATAATATTAGTTTTGTTCCAACAATGGGAGCCTTGCATAAGGGCCACGAAAGTCTTATCAAAAAATCAGTAAGAGAGTCAAAGAAAACTCTAGTTAGTATCTTTATAAATCCTAAACAATTTGAGAGCAAAAAAGACTTTAATAGTTACCCAAAAAGTTACAAGAACGATATGAAAATATTAAAAAAACTTAAAGTCAAATATTTATATAAACCAAGTCATGTTGATATCTACGAATTCAAAACAGAAAATAAAATATTTCTACATAAATACTCAAAAAAATTATGTGGCAAATATAGAAAAGGTCATTTTAAGGGGGTGATTGATGTCGTAAATCGCTTGCTTGAAATAATAAAACCTCAAAAAATTTTACTAGGGAAAAAAGATTTTCAGCAGCTTTTCTTAATAACTAAACATATCAAAAAGAATAAAATAAATACCAGGGTAATTTCTTGTAAAACTATTCGTGATAAAAAATTCATAGCTTATTCTTCTAGATTAAAAAAATTAAATAGATACCAAAGAATTAATCTTATTAAAATTATTCAAATTTTGAAAGATTATAAAAAAAAATTAATTTTAAAAAAAACTAACTACAATTTTAATAAAATAAGAAAAGAGTTAATATCAGCAGGTGCAAGAAAAGTGGACTATGTAGAGCCTATTGATTTGAAAACTTTGCAAAAACCCAAAAAAAATAAATATAATTTATTTTTTGCTTTTTATATTGGAAAAGTAAGATTTATTGATAACTTTTAATTTAGAAAAAAGTAAGAACCAATTCCTAAAAATGATAAAAATCCAATAACGTCGGTTATTGTAGTAACAAAAACACTGGAAGCTAACGCTGGGTCTATATTAAATTTTTTTAGCGATACTGGTACTAAGATTCCAAATAAACCTGCTACTATCATGTTCAATATCATTGCAACAGCAATTAGTATTGATAAATCCATTTGCTTAAACCAGAAATTTACAATTACACCAGCTATGATAGCGAAAATTATTCCATTTAAAATACCAATTATAAATTCTTTCGTAACTATTTTTAAAAAATTTCCAGAATAAATTTCTTTTTTAGCGATTGCTCTTATTGTAACTGCAAGTGTTTGCATACCTGCATTTCCTCCCATCGATGCAACGATTGGCATTAATACCGCCAGAGCCACTACTTTTTCTATATCCTCCTGAAAAAAACCAATTACAATTGATGCGATAACAGCTGTAAATAAATTAAGTAATAACCAAGTAAATCTTCTTTTGGTTTTTTTTAAAACACCATCAGTAATTTCTTCATCACCTACCCCTGCTAACCTTAAAATATCTTCTTCCGCTTCCTCTTGAACTACCGTAACAACATCATCTGCGGTTATCATGCCTATCAATTTATTATCTTTATTTACTACACCAGCTGAAACTAGATTATAGTTTTCAAATGTAAGACCTACTTCCTCTTTGTCCATATTTACAGAAATTAAAACTGGTATTTCTCTCATTATGGTATTCATTTTAGAGTTTCTCGGAGTTCTTAAAACTCTAGATGATGGAACTGTTCCAATGGGTTTAAAATTTTTATCTACAACAAATATTTCTAAAAACTCCTCTGGTAATTCTTTATTTTCTCGTAAATAATCAATTGTTTGACCAACTGTCCAGTCACTTGGTACTGCGGTAAACTCTCTTTGCATTATTCTTGCAGCCGAGTCCTCTGGATAACTTAATCCTTCCTCTAAAAGAAATCTATCTTGGGGAGATAATTTATCTAATACCCTTTTCTTTTTTTCTCCTTCTATTTTTTCTAATAATTGAAGTGCGTTGTCAGATTCTAATTTATGCAATATTTTAGCAACGGACTCTGGTGTAAGAAGAACAAGTACTTCGGTTTGCAAGGATTCGTTTAACTCAACAAAAATTTCAGGTTCTATAGTAAAGGCTTCAATCTCTATTAACTTATTTCTAGTGTCTGTATCAAGATTTTCAATCAGATCTGCTACGTCAGCTGCGTGAAGATCTTCTAAGGTTTGATTAATAAAAGCAACATCCTTCACTTTTATTTTCTCACTAAATAGATTGATAAAATCTTTATTAAAATCTACATTTACTTTTTGTTTGCCAATTGATTTAACTAAACTCATAATTTACCAAGTTACTTTAATTTTTGAGACTTTTAGTTTATCTAATGATAAAATTCAATTTAAAATGGATATAGAATTCAAAATTAGTAAAAAACCAATAAATTACAATAAAGCGGTTAACTTACTTGAAAAAAGGGTAAATATAGTTAAGGCAGGTGGTCGTGAATTGGTATGGTTTTTAGAACATCCCACAACTTACACTGCTGGTATAAGATCAAAAAAAGAAGATATATTGGATAAATCGATTAATATAATAAAAACCAATCGAGGTGGAAAAATTACACTCCACAATCCAGGTCAACAAATTGTTTACTTTGTACTTGATTTAAATAGGAGAAAAAAAGATATAAGAAATTTGATTACACAGATTGAAAATACAATCATTAAATTTTTAAAAATTTATAGAATAAATTCTTATGCTGACAAACAGAATATAGGTATTTGGGTTAAAAAGAAAAAAATTGCCGCTATTGGTTTAAGAGTTTCACGTTGGGTTGCTTATCACGGATTTTCTATAAATTTGAAAAATAATCTTAATGATTATAAAAAAATTATACCATGTGGTTTAAATAATGAACAAATAACTTCTTTAAAAAATGAAAAAAAAATTCCCATTAATGTTAAAAGGAACTTGAAGAGAATTCTTATTAAGAATTTTTCAAAAATTTAAAATTGTCTTCTAATAAGTTGATCAAATTCCTCTCCATATTTAGCTTCAAAATTATACTTAATATCATTGATCATAAATTTAATTTTATAAGCATGTAACATTATATTTTTAACCCTATATCTTTTATTTATCTCATTTAATGAATATTTGTCATCTCCGACTATTGGGTTGCCAATATTATACAATTGTTTTCTTATTTGATGTTTCCTGCCTGTGATAGGTTTCAGTTCTAAAAACGAGTATTGATCATTACTTTTCAATATTCTTAAATGCGAAAGAGCTTTTTGAATTATTTTTTTCTTTTTTTCGTATGTAACTAAATTGTCTTTGAGTACTTTTATCTCTTTTTTAACTGCTCCATATGTTATAGCTAAATAGGTTTTGTGTATTTTTCTAATTCTAAAAAGTGAAGTAAATAATTGAGCATATTCTCTATTTTTAGCTATTATCATCACACCAGAAGTTTCCTTATCAAGCCTATGGACGATATAAGGTTTTGTGTCCTCAAAGTATTTAGTGTCCTTTAATATATCGATGATATTTTTAAAAGACTTTGTTCCTGATTGAACAGGTATTCCACTAGGTTTGTTTATAACAATAAAATTATCATTATTTTCAATAATGAATTTACCATATTCGTCTTTTTCTTTTTCTGATGGCTTATATTTGTCTTTTTTAGATTTAATATTAGATTTTAAATTTTCTGATAAGTACAACTCGACGATATCATTAAATTGTACCCTATAAGACGTCTTAATCTTTTTTTTATTTATTCTAATTTGTTTTTTTCTGGTAAGCTTTTCTAATAGTGATTGTGGAACATCATAAATATTTTGCTTAAACCACTTGTCGAAACGAGAATTATGATAGTCTTTGTTGACTATAAACTTTTTAAGCATTCTTAGCTCAAGTTTATATTATTTAGTTGCAGTTTTTGGAAGTGTTTGTTTATCTTTTTTTGCTGTTTCAACTTTTTTTGGTTTGTCAACTTTTCTTGCATTAACGTCTCTGTCTATCAACTCAATTACGGCCATAGGAGCATCATCTCCTGTTCTAAAACCTGCTTTTAGGACTCTAGAATAACCTCCTTTTCTATTAGCGTATCTCTTAGAAAAGGTTTCAAAAACTTTTTTTACAGAATTTTCATCCTGCAACTTGGAAAATAGTTGTTTTTTTTTACTTAAATCCGACTTTTTTCCTAACGTTATAACTTTATCAATTTTAGGTTTGAGCTCTTTAGCTTTGGGAAGTGTTGTGACAATTTGTTCGTACTTTATTAAAGAATTTAACATATTTTTAAATAAAGCTTTTCTATGCTCAGATGTCTTATTTAGTTTTCTATACCCAAATTTGTGTCTCATGAGATTAATAAGTATTTTCTTCTAATTTTTTTGATAGTTCTGCTATATTATCAGGTGGCCAATTAGGAATTTCCATTCCTAAATATAAAGACATTGAACTCAAAACTTCCTTAATTTCATTTAGCGACTTTCTTCCAAAATTGGGTGTCCTTAACATTTCTGGCTCTGTTTTTTGAACAAGATCACCGATGTAAGTTATATTGTCGTTTTTTAAACAATTCATTGATCTCACCGAAAGTTCAAGCTCTTCTACACGTTTTAATAAATTTTTATTAAATTCAGGTTCGGTTGAAGTTGGTTGTTTAGGAATTTCTTTTGGATCTTCAAAATTAACAAACATTGATAATTGATCTTGAAAAATTCTAGCTGCAAAAGCAACAGCATCTTCCGCTGCTACGGTTCCGTTAGTTTCTACCTCCATCAATAACTTATCATAGTCCAATGCTGCGCCAGCTCTTGTACTATCAATTTTAAATGAAACTCTTTTTACAGGACTAAAAAGGGAATCTATTGGTATCATGCCTAAAGGTGTATCCTCAGATTTATTTTGCTGCGCCAAAACATAACCTCGTCCATTGTTTACTACTAACTCCATATGAAATTTCGTCTTCTCATCTAAGTTACAAATAGTTTGATCAGGATTTAAAATCTTAACATCAGAAATTAAAGTGATATCTTTCGCTTTTACCTCTTTAGGACCTTCTGCATCTAAAATTAATTTTTTTGGACCATCTGAATTTAACTTAATTGCTAAATTCTTTACATTTAAAACTATATCTGTAACATCTTCTCTAACACCTTTGATTGAAGAGAATTCATGCAAAACACCATCAATTTGTATTGCCGTGACAGCTGCGCCTTGAATTGAAGAAAGTAAAATTCTTCTTAAGGAATTTCCAATTGTTTGGCCAAAGCCTTTTTCTAAAGGTTGCGCAACTACCTTTGCTATAGATTTATCTTCGTTACTCTCTACTTCTAGCTTACTAGGCTTAGTTAATGATTTCCAATTTTTATCAAATATATTTGTGCCTTCCATTATACTCTCCTTTTTTTTGGTGGCCTTGTTCCGTTGTGTGGAAGTGGAGTTGTATCTTTAATTGAAACTATTTTAAAACCTCTAGATTGTAAGGCCCTTAAAGCAGTCTCTCTTCCAGATCCTGGTCCTTTAACTTGAACTGACAAGGTTCTTAAACCCATATCATAGGCTTTATTGCCTGCATCGTCTGCTGCTACTTGTGCCGCATATGGTGTAGACTTTCTAGATCCCTTAAAACCTTTTGATCCAGCAGATGACCATGATATTACATTGCCGTTTTCATCGGCTATTGAAATTATTGTATTGTTAAAAGTAGAGTTAACAAAAGCTATTCCTGAGGATATATTTTTCTTATCTTTGTTTTTTTTCTTAAATTTGCTTTTTATAATTTTCTCTTCAGGAAGATTATCTATTTTTTTTTCTGTTTTTTTTACTTCTTTTTTTTTAGTCATTTATTTCTTCATTGGAGTAAGTTTTTTTCCGGCTATGGCTATCGCTTTTCCTTTTCTGGTTCGGGCATTACAATGAGTTCTTTGTCCTCTAACTGGTAATTTTTTTTTATGTCTAGACCCTCTGTAAGTTGCCAAATCTACTAATCTTTTAATATTCATTGAAACTTCACGTCTCAAATCACCCTCTACTTTATAATTTTGATCAATATATTCTCTGATTTTTAGAACTTCTTCTTCAGTTAAATTGTTTACTCTTTTGTTTTGAGGAATGCTCAATTTTTCACAAATAAGCTTAGAATTAAAACTTCCAATTCCATGAATATAAGTTAATGCAATGTGAACTACCTTGTCCTGTGGAATGTTTACCCCTGCGATCCTAGCCATATTTTGATTTTTTCAAATTGTATTTATATGTTCATATTTCTTAAAGTCAACCCTTGATAGCGTCAATTAACCCACTAATTTCACTATTAATTTCAGATATTCCGGCCTCACCGTTTACAACTTTGATTAAATTGGATTGCTTGTAATAATCTATAACTGGTTCAGATGATTTTTCATATGTTTTATATCTTTTAATTGCTATTTCTTCACTATCATCAGCTCTGTTTTCTTGAGTTTGTCTCTCCAAAATTCTTTTCTTAACTGTTTCTAAACTTACGGACAATTTTAAAACAATGTCTATTTTTTGTTGATACATTTTTAATAAATCATCCAAATTTTTAGCTTGATTTAAAGTTCTTGGATAACCATCAAAGATAATTTTATTTTTATAAGTTTCATTTGAAATAAATTTTTCAATCAAATTGCTAACTATTTTGTCTGAAACTAGTTCGCCTGAATTTATGATTGAAGAAATTTCTGATCCTAATTTTGTTTTATTTTTAATTTCATCTCGTAGAAGATCCCCTGTAGATAATTGATATAAATTAAATTTATTAACAATAAATTTTGATTGAGTCCCTTTACCAGCACCAGGTGGACCAAATATAACAACATTCATAAAATTTAATCTTTATCTACTAAATTTCGCTTTTTTTATTAATGACTCGTACTGAGAACTCATTAATCTTGTCTGTACTTGAGTAACAGTATCCATAGCTACCACTACTACAATCAATATTGATGTGCCTCCTAAATAGAAAGGTATTGGATATCTCGCAATTAAAAATTCTGGCATTAAACACACCAATGTTAAATATGCAGCTCCAATAGTAGTTAGTTTTACTAAAATGCTTTCTATATATTCTGCAGTTCTTTCACCTGGTCTGATTCCAGGAACATAACCTCCATATTTTCTTAAATTTTCTGCAGTCTCTTTTGGATTAAAAACAATTGAAGTATAAAAAAAACAAAAGAACACAATCCCTGAAGCATAAAGTAACATATAAAGTGGCCTACCCTGAGAAAATAGAGATGAAAAATTTATAAAAAGATCGGATTCTGAAAGACCAAAATTTGTAAATGTTATTGGTAATAGTAATAATGCAGAGGCAAATATGGCTGGAATAACTCCAGCTGTATTTATTTTCAAAGGTAAATGAGAAGATTGTCCGCCATAAACTTTATTTCCCATTTGTCTTTTAGGGTAATTAATCAAAATTTTTCTCATTGCACGTTCAATAAATACAATAAACATTACTGTGACAATTATTAAAATGAAGATTCCTATAATCATCGTTGCTGAAAGTGCTCCAGTTCTTCCAAGTTCAAAAGTTGAAGCTAATGCTCTAGGAATTTCTGCAACAATACCAGAAAATATAATTAAAGATATTCCGTTTCCGATTCCTCTTGATGTTATTTGTTCTCCTAACCACATTAAAAAAGTTGTTCCGGCTACTAAAGAAAGCATTGTCATCAATTTAAATTGTAATCCTGGATTTAAAACAAGGTTACCTGCATTTTCTAATCCAACAGATACGCCATATCCTTGAAGACATGCTATAAAAACTGTTCCATATCTTGTTATTTGTGTAATTTTTTTTCGTCCAAGTTCGCCTTGATCTTTTAAATTTTTGAAATAATCAGAAACACCGGTTAGCAACTGAACTATTATTGAAGACGATATGTAGGGCATTATTCCTAATGCAAAAATAGCCATCCTATTAACTGCACCACCTGAAAAGACATTGAACATACCCAACAAACCTTTGCCTGCAGAAGACATCATTTCTTTTAAGGCAACTGGGTCTATGCCAGCTAGTGGGACATATGTTCCGAGCCTATAAATTGATAAAATAAAAATTGTAAAAAAAATTCTATTTCTCAAATCACTCGAATGAGAACTTGTTTGTTGGTTTAATCCTTCGTTAGCCATTTTATATAGTTTTTTGTTTAGATATATTAATTGAGCCGCCGACTTTCTCTACTTTTAAGCGTGCTGATTTAGATACATAATCTGTTGTGATTTTGATTTTTTGATTAATATCTCCTTTTCCAAGAATTTTTAGCTTTTCATATTTTTTTTTAATTATTTTTTTTTCCATTAAATTTTTAATATTAATTTCATCTCGCAATGTAAGTTTTTTGCTTTTTAAAAATAATGACAAATCAGAAAGGTTAAGTATTGCGATATTCTTTTTTCCTATTTTCTTAAATCCTCTTTTTGGAAGTCTTCTATATAATGGCATTTGTCCACCCTCAAAGCTTTTTATGGCAACCCCTGATCTTGATTTTTGTCCTTTAACACCACGACCAGACGTTTTTCCCTTACCTGAACCGATACCTCGTCCTACTCTAAGTTTAGAATAATTTGTTTTTACTAATTTATTTAGTTTCATTATTAATTTTCCCTCTTTTTAATAATTTCTGATATTTTTTTACCTCTCATTGATGATAAAAATTTTGGTGAGCTTTGATTTTTTAATCCATCCAAAAGTGCTTTAAGAACGTTGTGGGGATTTGCTGATCCAAGTGATTTTGCAACTACATCCTGAATACCAATAACTTCACATACAGATCTCATGGCACCGCCTGCTATTATCCCTGTACCTGTGGGTGCAGCTCTCATTAAAATTTTTCCAGATCCACTTTTAGAATATATGTCATGATGTAAGGTTCTCCCGTCTTTTAATGGAATTTGGAACATATTTCTTTTTGCTAATTCAGTAGCTTTTTTAATAGCATCAGGTACCTGTTTTGACTTTCCCTTTCCTATTCCAATAGAACCTTTTTGATTCCCCACTACAACAAGTGCAGCAAAACCAAATCTTCTTCCTCCCTTAACAACTTTGGTAATTCTGTTAATTGCTACTAATTTTTCAATATATTCGCTTTTTTCTCTCATTAGAAATTTAATCCATTCTTTCTTAAAGAATCTGCAAAGGCCTTAATTCTTCCATGATATTTATATCCTCCTCTATCAAAATAGACCTTTGTTATTTTTTTTTCTGCAGCTCTTTTTGCTAAAATCTCTCCAATCACAACTGACATACTAGTTTTATTTTTTTTATCTTTTTTTATTTTTTTGTCAGTAGAAGAAGCAGAAATAATAGTTTTGTTGACTTTATCGTCTATAATTTGTGCAGAAATATTTTTTAAAGATTTAGATACTGTTATCCTAAATCTATCTGTATTAACTTTTTTAAGTTTAGCTCTATTTCTAATTACTCTTTTCTTTTCTACACTCAATTTTCTCATTATTATTTTTTCTTCCCTTCTTTTCGTAAAACATACTGGTCTTTTTCCTTAATTCCTTTCGCTTTATAAGGTTCTACAGGTTTTAAAGATTTAATTTCTGATGCAGTTTTAGCGACAAGTTCTTTGTCAGCCCCAATTATATTAATTTTTGTTTGTTTTTCTACTTTTACGTTTATGCCTTTGGGAATTGTATATTTAACCTCATGACTAAATCCTAAAGTTAAAACCAAATCCTGCCCTTTTAAATTTGCCCTAAAACCAACACCGTTGAGCTCTAAATTTTTTTCATGTCCCTTGCTAACTCCAACAACAGCATTGTTAACCAAACTTCTGTAAGTTCCCCACAAAATAGAAGTACTTCTTGTTTTTTTATTTGGTAAAATTTGAAATTCATTTTTTTCATTTATTTTGGTTGTAAATAACTTATTGTTAAATGAAATATTTTTTGATCCTTTGGGTCCAGACACAAGTAAAGTTCCCCCGTCTACTTTAATATTAGACTCCTTAGGTAATACAATAATTTTTTTTCCAAGTTTTGACATTAAAATACTCTACAAATTATTTCTCCACCAAGATTATTTTTAATTGCTTCACTATCTGACATCACACCTTTACTTGTAGAAAGTATCGCTACACCTAGTCCGCTGTGTACTCTCGGTATACTGGTTGCCCTAGAATAAACTCTTCTGCCTGGTTTAGATACCCTCGTAATTTCTCTTATAACAGGTCGACCTTCATAATACTTCAAATCTACTATAAGTAATTTTTTACTTTCATTATCCTTATTAATTTTAAAATCAATGATGTATCCTTCCTTTTTTAGAACATCTAAAATTTTCGATCTAAAAACAGAAAAAGGTATACTAATTTTGTTTAATGATCTCATTTGACCATTTCTTATTCTTGTCAACATATCTCCAACTGGATCAACAAAAGTCATATTCCTCCTTTACCAACTTGATTTTGTCATACCAGGAATTTTTCCTGATGATGCCATCTGTCTTAAAGCTATTCTTGATATTTTTAATTTTCTATAAACCCCATGAGGTCTGCCTGTAATCTCACATCTATTCCTAACCCTAATTTTTGAAGAGTTTTTTGGAAGTTTCGAAAGCTTAAGTTGAGCAGCAAATCTCTCGTTTAAAGGTAATTTTCTATTTTTTACTATTGCTCTAAGTTTTTTTCTTTTGCCTTCAAATCTTTTTGACATTTTAATTCGTTTTAAATTTCTTTGAATTGCACTAGTTTTAGCCATTTTTTTATTTCTCCTCTTTATTTGACTCTTTTTGGGGTATTTTTTTAATTTTCTTCTTTTTCTTTTCTATACTTTTGATAATTGGAAAATTAAATTCTTTTAGTAGTGATATCGTATCATTTTTAGACCCACTTGTGGTTACAATAGTAACATCAAGACCTCTTATTCTTTCAACCTTATCAAAATTTATCTCAGGGAAAATAATGTGTTCTTTTATTCCAAAACTGAAGTTTCCAAATTTATCACAACTATTATCTTTTAATCCTTTGAAGTCCTTCACTCTTGGAAGGGCTATGTTTACTAGCCTATCAAGAAACTCATACATCCTGTCGTTTCTTAGTGTAACTTTTAATCCAGCATTCGCACCTTTTCTAGATTTAAAATTTGAAATAGATTTTTTAAATTTTGTTATCACAGGATGTTGGCCTGTAATTGAAGCCATATCCTTAACACATATTTCCAATTTTTTTTTATCAAGAGCATCTGCTCCTAATCCCATATTAACAACGATCTTTTCAATTTTAGGTACGGCGTGTAAATTCTTAAGGCTTAACTTCGTCATTAAGTTTTTTGAAATTTCATTTTTGTATTTATCTCTTAATCTTGGTATCATTATTTTTTACCTTTTGTTTTTTCTTTAATATCATCAGTACTTTTTAAATTTGATAAATGTATAAATCCTTCTTTATTAACTATACCTCCCTTATTTTCTTTTGTAGGTTTTGTGTGTTTTTTAACCATATTAACTTCTTTAACTTTTGCTAATTCTCGTACTCTATTTATCTCAATAATTTCTCCGGTTTTACCTTTATCTTTTCCCACACAAACCTTTACTTTCATTCCTTTTTTTAAAAACATTTTTAAATTACCTCCGGAGCTAATGAAATGATTTTTGTTTGACCTCTGGTTCTTAGTTCTCTAGTAACTGGACCAAAGATCCTTGTTCCCATTGGCTCTCCCTTTTCATCGGTTAGCACTACCGAATTGCTATCAAATTGCACTTTTGAACCATCTTTTCTAAAAATTTCTTTTTTTGTTCTAACAACTACTGCTTTGTGTACTGAACCCTTTTTAACTTTTCCTTTAGGTAAAGCATCTTTTACGCTTACCACGATTAAGTCACCGACTGACGCATATCTTTTTTTTGAACCTCCCAAAACCTTTATACATTCAACTCTTTTTGCTCCTGTATTGTCTGCAACTAATAATTCTGTCTGCACTTGTATCATTTTTCAATAACCTGCCATGTTTTTAGTTTTGATATAGGTTTACTCTCGATTATGCTTACTAGGTCACCTTCTTTAAACTTATTTTTTTCGTCATGAGCATGATACTTTTTTGATCTAGATATAACTTTGCCATAAAAAGGATGTCTAAATCGCCTTTTCACTTTAACAACAATTGTTTTGTTTCCCTTGCTACTGACAACTTCTCCATGCAATATTCTTTTTGTCATTTTTTTGCACCTATAATGTTATTATAAAGTCTAGCAATATTCTTTTTGATTGTTGAATATTCAGCAACATTTTGAAGTTGTCCATTAATTTTTTTAAATCTCATATTAAATAAATCTTTTTTTAACTTATCAATTTCTCTTTTTGACTGATCTTTAGTTAATTTTTTCACGTCTTTTTTTTTCATTAATTCCTCTTAACAAATTTTGTTTTGATTGGTAATTTAGCCGAGGCTTTATATAATGCTTCTCTTGCAACTTCTTCGGAAACTCCATCTACTTCAAAAAGTATTCTGCCAGGCTTTACTCTACATGCCCAATATTCTGGAGAACCTTTTCCTTTACCCATTCGAACCTCGGTAGGTTTTTTTGAAACCGGAATGTTTGGAAAAACTCTTGACCAAACTTTTCCACTTCTCTCCATATGTCTTGTCAAAGCTACTCTGGCTGCTTCTATCTGCTTTCCTATTACCCTTTCTGGCTGCATAGCCTTTAAACCGTAGGCACCATAATTTAAAGTAGTAACTCTAGAGGCTTTACCATGAATTCTTCCTTTATGAGCTTTTCTATACTTACTTCTTGTTGGCTGTAGCATTTTTTACCCTTTCAATTTTTTCTTTTTCAATATCTTTTGAAAATACCTCTCCTTTATAAATCCAAACCTTTACACCTATCATCCCATAAGTAGTAAGCGCTTCAGCCTCTGAGTAGTCAAGATTTGCTCTTAAAGTATGAAGAGGAATGCTGCCCTCTCTTAACCACTCACTTCTAGCAATATCATTTCCAGCTAATCTCCCGCTAACACAAACTTTAATTCCTTTTGCTCCTAATCGCATAGTTGTTTGCATAGCTCTTTTCATTGCTCTTCTATATGCAACACGTTTTACTAATTGTTGAGCTATATTTTCAGCAACTAAATATGCATTAAGCTCAGGTTTTTTTATCTCTTTAATATTCACTGAGACTTCGTCTTTTGTAATTTTTGAAATTTTATTTTTTATTTTTTCTATATCAGATCCTTTTTTTCCAATTACAAAACCAGGTCTAGATGTATGTATAGAAACTGTACATTTTTTTGATGATCTCTCTATTACAATTTCAGAAATTCCAGCGTTTGGAATATTTTTTTTAATATATTGTCTAATTTTGTAATCTTCTATTAAAAACTTACCGTAATCACCTTTTTTAGCGAACCATATAGAGTCCCATGATCTATTGATTCCAAGTCTAAAACCTATTGGATTAACTTTCTGTCCCATTATTTTTTTTCCTCTTTACTTTTTTTTTCTTCTAAAATTACAGTTATTCTACTAAAAGGTTTTTTAATTGCTGATGCTCTTCCCTTTGCCCTTGGTCTAAATCTTTTCATAACTAGAGATTTACCGACATAGGCTTCTTTTACATACAAACTATCTATATCATATTGATAATTATTTTCGGCGTTTGCTATAGCTGATTTAACTGTTTTTTTAATATCTTCTGCAACTCTTTTTCGGGTAAAATCTAAATCTCTAATTGCAATATCTGCTTTTTTGCCTTTAATAAAATTTAAAAGCAAATTGGCTTTTCTAGGGCTAGTTCTTACATTTTTGTTAATAGCTTTCACTAAATTATTTTTTTCCATCTTCTTTTCCTTTCGGCGCTGCTGCTGGTGCAGCTTTAGGTGCTGCTCCTGGTGCGGCTTTAGGTGCTGCTCCTGGTGCGGCTTTAGGTGCTGCTCCTGATTCCGCTTTTTCAGCAGCTGCTTTCTTATCAGCAGCTGTATGCGCAACAAATTTTCTAGTTGGTGAAAATTCTCCAAGTTTATGTCCTACCATCTCTTCTGAAATTGTTATTGGAATAAAAGATCTGCCATTATGAATTAAAAAACTATGTCCAACGAATTCTGGAATTATAGTAGAATTTCTTGACCATGTTTTTATTGGTTTCTTTTTGTCACCAGATTTAAGTTTATCAACTTTTTTTAATAAACTAGGGTGAACAAATGGGCCTTTCCAAATACCTCTCGTCATGCTTTATTCCTTTTTTTACGTCTAGATATTATAAATTGATCACTTCTTTTAGGTTTTCTTGTTTTTAATCCTTTTGCAGATTGACCCCACGGAGAAACCGGATTTCTTCCGCCAGAAGTTTTTCCTTCACCACCACCATGTGGGTGGTCCACAGGGTTTTTTGCAACACCTCTAACCATAGGTCTTTTACCTTTCCATCGATTCCTTCCAGCTTTACCAATTTGAATATTTTTTTGATCTGCGTTTGAAACTGAACCAATAGTAGCCTTGCAGCCTGATCTTACTTTTCTAGATTCTCCAGAAGCTAATTTTATTATTGCGTGTTCACCGTCAAATCCAGATAAAGTAACAGATGAACCTGCTGACCTTGCAAGCTTACCACCGTTTCCTTCTTCCAATTCTACATTATGTACTAAAGTTCCTGGAGGTATATCTCTTAGGGGCATGCAGTTGCCAATTTTTATTTCTTTGGCATTTCCTGATACTATTTCATCACCTACTTTTATTCTGTCTGGACAAATTATGTAGTTCTGAGAATTATCTTTATATTTAATTAATGCTATATAAGAAGTTCTATTAGGATCATATTCTATTCGTTCAACTTTTCCTACAACATCTAATTTGTTTCTGTAAAAGTCAATGATTCTATATCTTTTTTTATGTCCAGCACCTTTTGATCTTGATGTGATTCTACCTAAATTATTTCTTCCTCCAGATGAAGTTTTTCCCTTTGTTAGAGATTTGATTGGAGCACCTTTCCAAATACCTTTTCTATCAACAAGGATTGTAGTCCTTGTTGATTTTGTATAAGGCTTGTAAGTTTTTAAACCCATTTTTATGCACCAGTCCCAAGGTCAATGCTTTGACCTTTTTTTAATGTAATTATTGCTTTTTTAAATCCTTTTTTAACACCAATTTTTCCCCTAACAATTTTTAATTTAGATTTTTTATTAATCATATTAACTTTCATAACTTTAACTTTAAAAATTTTTTCAATATTCTTTTTAATTGATAGTTTAGATGCGTTTAAATTCACTTTAAAAACAACTTTATTTTTGTCTGATAGGCTCGTTGCTTTTTCCGTAATCACCGGAGATTTTATGGAATCGAGATAATTAATTTTTTTCATTTGTTAGCCTATTTTGAATATTTTTTATTGAACTAGTAGTAAACAATACATTTTTAAATTTGAACAAGTCATAAACATTTGTTCCCTGATCATTAATTAATTTTACATCCGGAATATTTCTTACTGATTTAAAGATATTTTTTTCAGTTTCTTTGTCAGAAATAATTAAAACATTTTTGATGTTGTTTTTTGTTAAAAAATTATTAAAAATTTTTGTTTTATTAATCTTTTTTTTAACGTCATCAAAAATATAAAGTTCTTTATTTGAATTTTTTTTGGAAATTGTTTGTGCTAGTGCTAATTTTCTAATTTTTTTATTAATTCTTTTTGTTTTGTAATTATCTCCTTTAGGCCCGTGTGCTACTCCTCCACCTACAAATAAAGGTGCTTTTCTACTAGCATGCCTGGCACCGCCTGTCCCTTTTTGGGCATAAATTTTCTTTGTTGATCCGATAACTTCATTTCTTTGTTTTGTTTTAGCTACCCTTTTTTTAGATCTGTTAAGTTGCCAATCAATTACATACTTAACAAGTTTGTAATTAACTTTTAGTCCTATTAAACTATCAGATAGCTTTAGACTTTGAGACTTACTTGCTCCATCAATATTTAAAATTTTTACATTCATTTTTTATTTTTTTTTCGGTTCTGATTTTGTTTTCGGTTGTTCTTTAGCTGCTGGTTTTTTATCCTCTACTTTTTTAGCTTCGGGTTTTTTTGAAGTTTCTTTTTTAATAACTTGCTTGCCTTCATTGGTATATTTTTCAGCCGATGTTTTTCTATTAAACGTTTTTATTGATTTTCTTAAAAAAACTACTGAATTTTTTGATCCAGGTATCGATCCTTTTATATAAAGTAAACTATTTTCCAAATCTGATTTTATTACCTCAAGATTTAAAATTGTTCTAAATTTTGCACCCATATGTCCGGCCATTTTTTTACCTTTGAATACCTTTCCAGGATCCTGTCTTTGTCCAGTTGATCCATGTGATCTATGAGAGACAGATACACCATGTGTTGCTCTTAAGCCTGCAAAATTATATCTCTTCATAACTCCAGCAAATCCTTTTCCTATTGTTTGTGACTTAACATCAATAAATTTTACATCTTTAAAAACTTCTAGTCCTATTTCGTTTCCAGTTTTAAATTCTTCAGGTTTTTCTATTCTGTATTCTTTTATAATTTTTTTTGGTTCTGTGTTTTTTTTAGCAAAAAAGCCTTTCATTTGATTAGTTAGTTTCGAGTTTTTTAACTTTACAAAACCTAATTTAACGGCTGAATAACCATTTTTTTCTTTTGTATACACATCTATAACTCTTCCTTTTTCAATTTTTACAACAGTTACAGGAATAGAAATACCAGAGTCAAAAAACTCTCGTGTCATACCAATTTTTTTTCCTACCAATCCTAAAGCCATAATTATATTTTTATCTCTATGTTAACTCCTGAAGCTAAATCTAATTTCATCAAAGCTTCAACTGTTTGAGGAGTAGGTTCAACTATATCAATTAATCTTTTATGTGTTCTTGTTTCGAATTGTTCTCTGCTTTTTTTATCAATATGAGGAGACCTTAAAACAGTAAATTTTTCTATTTTTGTAGGCAAAGGTATAGGGCCTTTTACTTGTGCTCCAGTTCTCTTAGCTGTGTTTACAATTTCCTGAGTTGATATATCTAGAATTTTGTTATCGTAAGCTTTAAGATGTATTCTAATATTTTGTTTATCCATTTTTATGCCATTTTTTTTGTAACTTCGTCTTGAACATTTTGCGGAACTTTAGCGTAGTGATCGAAAAACATTGAGTATTGTGCTCGTCCTTGTGACATTGATCTAAGATTATTTATATATCCAAACATATTTGCCAAGGGAACCATTGCGCTTATAACTGTAGCATTTCCTCTCTTGTCTGTAGTGGATACCTGTCCCCTTCTGCTATTTAAATCGCCAATAACGTCTCCCATATAATCTTCTGGTGTAATAACCTCAACTCTCATAATTGGTTCCAAAAGTTTTAGTCCAGCTTTAGTGCAAGCTTCCTTAAAACAGTGTCGTGATGCTATTTCAAATGCCAAAACACTTGAGTCTACATCGTGATGAAGTCCATCTACAATTGTAACTTTATAATCAATTAATGGAAATCCAGCTAATATTCCATTATCCGCTACACTCTCTACACCTTTTTCGACTCCAGGAATAAATTCTTTTGGTATTGCCCCGCCTTTAATTTTGTTTTCAACTTCTCGACCTTTTCCTGACTCTATAGGTTCAACATTTAATTCTACTTTAGCAAATTGTCCTGCTCCACCACTTTGTTTTTTATGAATATAAACATTAGATACTGGTCTTTGGATTGTTTCTCTATAAGCTACCTGTGGTGCTCCTATATTAGCTTCAACTTTGAATTCTCTTTTCATTCTATCAACAATTATGTCTAAATGTAATTCACCCATACCCTTAATGATGGTTTGTCCTGACTCTTCATCAGAAGTAACTCTAAAAGATGGATCTTCTTTTGCTAATCTGCCTAAAGCTTCTCCCATCTTTTCTTGGTCTCCTTTTGTTTTTGGTTCAACAGCAATTTCAATAACAGGATCTGGAAATTCCATTGGTTCTAAAACAACCGGATTATCTTCATCAGATAAAGTGTGTCCAGTAATTGTGTATTTAAGACCCGCTAAAGCAACAATGTCTCCAGTGTTTGCTTCTTTTACGTCTTCTCTACTATTGGCATGCATAAGGAGCATTCTTCCTACTCTTTCCTCTTTATCTTTTGATGTATTATAAACTCCAGTTCCTGACTTTAAAGTTCCTGAATAGATTCTTATAAAGGTTAAAGAACCAACGAAAGGGTCATTTGCAACCTTAAATGCTAACGCTGAAAAAGGTTCTTTATCGTCAAATTTTCTTTCAACCTCATCTTTGGAGTTTGGCTTTGTTCCTTTAATTGAATTTATGTCTTTAGGGCTAGGCAAAAAATCGACTACAGCATCAAGAAGTGGTTGAACGCCTTTATTTTTAAAAGCTGAACCAGTTAATACCGGCACAAAATCAAACTTAAGACATCCTTTACGAACACAAGAAATTATATCTTTTTCTGTAATTTCTTTTCCATTTAAATAATCATCCATTAATTTTTCATCTTGTTCGACTGCTGTTTCTATTAATTCTTTTCTATACTTTTCCGATTGTTCTTTTAAATCTGCTGGTATATCCACATATTCAAATTCTGCACCAAGTTTTTCGTCTTTCCATATTACAGCTTTCATTTTAATTAAATCTATAACACCTTTTAAAGATGCTTCCATTCCAACAGGAATTTGCATAACCAGAGGTTTTGCCCCAAGTCTGTCTTTAATCATCTCTACACAGTTAAAGAAGTCAGCACCTGTTCTATCCAATTTATTTACAAAACAAATTCTTGGAACTTTATACTTATCTGCTTGTCTCCA
>MDTE01071220.1_pt1 | contig 21278 bp, 21 predicted proteins | sample 811231 | NCBI WGS metagenome assembly MDTE01 (sample SAMN05326651, study PRJNA326480) | marine metagenome | isolation source: seawater | place: Indian Ocean: Red Sea | collected 2010
CGCGGGGTGGAGCAGCCTGGTAGCTCGTCAGGCTCATAACCTGAAGGTCGCAGGTTCAAATCCTGCCCCCGCAACCAAAACTAATGTTTGTAAACCTTTTCTTTAAATCTTTTCTTTAACTTTAATTTATTGAATAATTGGTTGCCAAACAATTCTACATTTCCTCTATCCAAATTTATAAATCTTTTGTTGACGTTCATAGCGTGAACGTTATTCTGTATTTATGAAAGCAAAAATTAGGGATATAGAGATTAAATTAAAATTATTAAATCATATAGCAAAAAAAAATAATCAATCTCAAAGATCAATTTCACAAGAATTAAATGTAGCTCTTGGTTTTGCTAATTCACTTATAAAAAAATTTCTAAAAAAAGGACTTCTTAAACTTTCTCAGGCACCTTTTAGAAGATATTCATATTATGTCACCCCCAACGGCTTTTTAGAGAAAGCTCGCTTGGTTACAGATTTTGTTGGTTCATCCCTAGACTTCTATAAGAACGCCAAATCAGAATATGAAAAAGAATTGAAAAATATTAAAAATAAAAAAATAATTTTCGTTGGCATTAGTGAGTTAACAGAAATAGCAATTCTAGTTTCAAATATTCATGATATAAAGATCGAAGCAATTTATGAAGAAAATTCAAAAATTAAAAATTTTTGTAAAGTAAATGTTGTTTCTGATTTAAAAAAAATTAAAAAAGAAGAAACACATTTTCTTTTAACAACCAGTAAAAAAATAAACAAAAATATTCAAAAAATCAAAAATTATGGATTTGATGTTTTCGTACCTAAGTTCTTGTTACATGAGTAAAAAAATGAAGGAATACTGGCTTGTCGCCAATACAAAACCACACAAAGAAAATCTTGCATGCGTTAATCTTGTAAGACAAGGTTTCGAGGTTTTCTTTCCAAAAATCTATAAAGCAAATTTTGTATTAAATAAAAAAACTCCAAAATTAAAGCCCTTATTTCCTGGTTACATTTTTGTTAGTGTAAAACCAGAAGTTAACTGGACTAAAATTCACAATACTTTTGGAATAAAGCAAGTATTAAAGTTCGGAGAAAAACCATGCATTTTATCTGAAGAAATATTGCAACGTATAAAAAAAAACTGCAACTCTCAAGACATTTTTAACAAACGAATAGAAAATCTTAAAGATGGAGATAAAATTAAAGTTAATAAAGGTAAACTGGGGTTTATTGATGCAATTTTTAAGGAATTTATAGATAAAAAAAGATCCTTAATTTTGTTAGACTTTCTTAGTAATAAAGTAAATGCAATAGTAGAAACTAATTCAGTAGAGACTTATTTCTAAAGCTTATAAATTATCGTTAACATGAATTTCTAAATTAAATTTGGAATTATTATTTTTAGATAAAGTTGTTATCTTCAAAGTTGATAAGTTACAATAAATTTAATTAATCTCTAAAATATAAATATTAAGATCCATTTTTTCATTATCAAAGTTGAAGTGATTTTTAACAACTTTATCTAATTTAAAATTATTTTTTAATAAGACTTTAGCTGAAGCCAAGTTCTTGCTAGCACAACCAGCTGATAATTTGGAAAGTTTATGTTTATGTTTGGCTTTTTGTATTATAAGGTGAATTACTAATGAACCAATTCCCATTCCCCAATAAGTCTTATTGCCTATCATATATGTTATCTCAGATGTTTTATTTTTAATTGGACCCAGCACAATATTTCCTATGTGTTTTTTTTTAAAAAAAATTCCGTATAAAAAATTTTTCTTATTGTTTATAAAGGATTTTATGTAATCAATCTGTCCTTTTTTTGAAAATGATTTAAATCTGTTTTCCGAGTATTTGACAACATCTTTGTCATTCATCCAGGATAGATAATTATCTGAATAATCTGAAGCTTTTAAAATTTTTAGTTCAACGAATTTTTCAAGCATAATTTTTTTAAATAAATACTAACAATACAAAGTAAATTATATAAGTGTAAAAATTTAATTTTGATTGAAAATAGAAATTTATTTAATTTTAACAAATTTTATTTTGTCTAGTTAATAACTCTAATACTTGAACCCTTAGGATTTAAGTTAATTAGTTTGCAATAAGTTTTTTTTATAATGAAAATAAGTTTAAATACTTTTCGATTATTTGACTTATATAAGCGAAGGTAATAATAATATTTAATGCTTTTTAACAGCCTTGAGTTTTTATTTGTCTTTCTTCCAATAATTCTTATTTTTTTTTCATTAATTTCAAATCAATTTAGGGTTCTGTTTTTGTTAATATCTTCATTGATATTCTATGGTGTTTCCGGTTTTATTGCTCTGTCAGCTTTAATGCTAGCTGCTACAGTCTCATTTTTTTTAATAAGGTTTGCTAAGGAAAAAAAAAATAAAATTACTTTTTACTCCTCCATTCTTTTTCCACTAATAATTTTATTAAACTATAAATACCTATATTTTTTTGGTGTTGAGGTATTAAATTTTATTGGTTTGCCGATTATAAAAATGGAAAGTATTCCCTTTTTTTTAAAAATTTTACTTCCTGCTGGTATGAGTTTTTATACACTTCAAATAATTTCGTTTTGTATTGATTATTATGAAGATAAAATAAAACCTCCTCCTTTTTTGAATTATTTCCTATATATTTCTTTCTTTCCTCAATTAATTGCCGGACCAATTATCAGGTATTTTCAAATAGAAAACCAATTAAAAAATTTTAAAAATGAAATTTTAGATATTGATTACCCTAAAGCGTTTAAATTAATTTCTTTTGGCTTATGTATGAAGGTCTTTGGAGCCGATTATGCAAATATGTTAACAGAAACATTAAAAAATGAAATATCTCCCTTAAATGAAATTTCGTTTCTTGACACCATGTGTTATATTTTTTTGTTCAGCACAAGAATTTACTTTGATTTTTCAGCTTATTCAATCATGGCGATAGGTATAGCACTTCTTTTTGGTATAAAACTTCCTCAAAATTTTAATGATCCCTACTTATCTGAATCACCTAAAGATTTTTGGAAGAGGTGGCATATTACTCTATCATATTGGTTAAAAGATTATGTTTACATTAGACTTAATGGAAATAAAAAATATGTGAGAAATATTTTAATAGTATTTTTGTTGAGTGGGTTATGGCACGGGGCAGGATTTAACTTTTTGATTTGGGGTTTATATCATGCGTTTCTAGTTCTTCTTTATAAGCTGTCTTCGAATTTTTGGAATTCACAGCCAAAATATTTAAAAATAATGATAACTTTTCTTCTTGTATCCCTTGGTTGGCCACTTTTTGATATTGGCATACATAATTATAAGTTATTAATTGATTTGACTGTTTTTAAATTCGATTCCGTTCTTAATCTTAGGCACTGGTTATATTTATTTTTTATTCTCTCAATTATTTTTTTTATTAAACCGGACAATTTTTGTAACAGAGAAGGAAAATCTAATTTCTCAAACTCTCCTTATCTACACGGATTTTTAATAATTTTTTGTATACTCTTCATAAACTTGTCAGAAACATTTATTTATTTTAGATTCTAATGATGCTTATTTCAAAAAATAAATCATACTTTTTAAAATTTTTGGCAACGCTTGCTATTTCTTTTTTAATGATTTTTCTTCTATTAAGAGAACCTAAAGATTATCTAAAAGCAGATATAAATTTTGATAATATTAAAAATAATCAGGTTGTAACAGTTAGTGGTTTAACAAGAAAAGACAGACAGCAACTAAAATTAAGTTATATCAATAGATATGAATCAAAAGACATTGGAGTTTTTGGAAACCATCAGGTAATGTACATGAAATCTGAGACCTTTTTAGATATTGGAGACTTTTTTAACTTTTGGTATGCTAACATCGGCCTGACAGAAGTTCATCAGTATCTCCTATATCTTGAGCAGATAAAGAAACTTCCAAAAAAACTTATATTAGTTCAAATTACAACTCCCAATAATGATAAAGGAGCTAGTATCATTGATATTAGAGGAGAACTTCTTAATTCAATAGTTAATTATAATTATTATTTACATGATAATTCTTTTTCTTTTACAGAGTTCTTAAGGTGGTTTTGGGTATACGAAATAAAAGAACCTTTCAATTATGCTTTCAATTATTCAACAATTTATTCAAGAATGAAGTCTTTTTTTTCAGAAAATCAAGAAATACAAAAAATCTATGAAAATAGAATAATAACATTTAGTTATGAATGTATTTTAAATATTAAGAAATCAAAAAAATGCCCACCGTATTGGAGGACTAAAACTGCATTTATGAAAGATGGCTCTGTTTTTTTGTACAAGAATAATCAGCAGGTTCACCTAAGACCATTAATACAATCGGAATCTAAGTTACAAGATGTCCCGGTGATAAATTTGTCAAATTTAGATAAAAAAAGAATAATGAAATATATAATTGCAATAAATAAAATTGCTAAGAGAAATGATTTAGATATAGTATTTTTCATTACACCAGTTTTTGAAAAAATTAATCATAATACTGATGTAGACAAAGTGATGGACGAAGTTGTTAAAAATATTCCTGAGTCAATCAAGTTTATTGATGATAGAGGAAAGTATTTTAGTGAATCATTCTTTTTAGAATTTGATCATCCCTCTGATAAATATTTTAAGGAACTAAAAAATAAAATAATTTTTTTGTTGGAAAAAGAGTGAAAAGAAAAATTATTATCGGTTTAAATGCTTCTGGTTTTAATACCTCTGCCTGTCTTTTTGTTGATGGCATTCTTGTCTTCGCTGCTGAGGAGGAGCGATTTAATAGAGAAAAAAGAACCAGAAAGTTTCCCACTAAAGTGTTAGACTATATATTCAAAAAATACAAATTGACAATAAAAGATGTAGATTTCTTTACTGTTGGATGGAATCCTGCAATAAACTTAGAAAATCCGAATACTTCTCAAAATCAAGGTCAAACAAGATTTTTGGGAGAACTTTTCTACAACGTTGCAAACTCATTGGTTAATTATAATAATGAAGTTGGAGATTTCACTGAACAGATTGTTCATTATAAAAAAAAAAAAAATACATATCTATTTCATAAGACATCACATATCACATGCGTCATTATTTTTTTTATCTGGTTTGAAGAAATCAGCTGTACTAACCTTAGATGCTTTTGGGGAAAAACAGTCTTCTGAATTTTTTGACGCTAGAGAAAATTCTTTAAAAAGTCTCTGGAATCAGGAATTTCCTCATTCAATGGGTTCTTTTTACTCAACATTTACATCCTTTCTTGGTTTCAAACCTCAAAGTGACGAGTGGAAATTGATGGGCGCAAGTGCCTATGGAAACCATAAAAGGTTTGAAAAAAAAATTAAAAATATAATTTATCCAACTGATCATGGTTTTGAACTAGATTTAACGTATTTTAATCATTTCCAATTTCACAGACCTGGGTATTATTCGAAAAAGCTGTCGAATTATTTGGGTATAGACCCCTTAAATAAAAATGAAGAATTGAATGAAATTCACTATGATTTAGCAGCTAGTGTTCAGAAATCATTTGAAGATATTTGCTTTCATCTGTTGAAAAAACTTTATGAAAAAACAAATTGTACAAGTTTAGTTTTTTCAGGTGGGTGCGCATATAATTGTTCGCTCAATGGAAAAATAGATCAGAATACAAATTTCAATAATGTATTCATTCCACCTTTTCCAGATGATAGCGGTGTATCGATTGGTTCAGCTCTTTACTTAAATAAAGTTATTCTTAAAAATAAAAAAAACTTTGTATTGAGTCATAATTATTTGGGCCCTAATTATGATAATTCAGAAATAAAATTTTTACTCAATTCGTTCAAAATTAAAAATAGATTTATAAAAAACCCTGAAGAGGATGCAGCGAAAGAAATTGAGTCTGGAAAAATAATTGGATGGTTCCAGGGTAAGATAGAGTTTGGTGATAGATCTCTTGGTAATAGAAGTATTTTAGCTGATCCAAGAGATAAAAAAATGAAAGATAAAGTAAATAATCTTATTAAATATAGAGAATCTTTTAGGCCTTTTGCTCCGTCTATTCTTGAAGAGCACGTAGGGGATTTTTTTGAATCAAAGATCATTTCTCCTTTTATGTCAAAAACAAAGGAGGTGAAAAAAAATAAACAAAACCTTATTCCCGCAGTTGTTCACCATGATGGATCAGCAAGGTTACAATCCGTCTCGCAAAGAAATAACCCAAGGTTTTACAAACTTTTAAAATATTTTTTTAGAAATACTGGGGTTCCAATGTTATTAAATACAAGTTTTAATGTACAGGGAGAACCTATTGTTTGTTCGCCGCAAGACGCTCTACGAACCTTTTTTTCATGCGGGCTTGATATTCTGTATCTTGAAAACTTTAAGATTGAAAAAAAGTAAATTATATAAGAAAAATTATTGACGTTCACAAAATGAACATTATACTTATACTTGCTTTGAAAACATATTCATCATCTTAAATATTTGTGCTATTTGCGTGATGTTTAAACTAACAAGATTGATATTCTTTGACTTTTTGAGTTGAGCCAAAGTGCGGTAGCCGTGCTAAATAATTAAAATTATCATTAAAAAAATTGAAGCAAAATTTATGAGTAATCAAATTCATATTTCTTTTTTAGATAGATTAATTCTAAAAGCTCAACAAATTTTTCACATTAAATTTATAAGAGTAATATTTTGTCTAATGAGATATTGGCTCTTTACTTTGACAAAAAAAGTCCAAAAGTTTAAAGGTGATGATGATAATCTCATTAGATTTGACAATGGAGAAAATACACTCGAATATAATTTTAAAAAAATAAAACACAGTATTTTCGTTCATGATAGGGTATTAAATCTGATACGTCCTCTTCTATCACTAGAAAAAGTAATTAGAGATAAACCTTTTAACAAAATTCTTTCAATTGGTCCTAGGTCTGAATCTGAATTATTTTTACTACTTGCCCATGGTTTTAGATGGAAGAATATTTTCGCATTAGATTTATTTTCCTATACTTCAAAATTTGATGTAGGTGATATGCATGAGATGCCTTATAAAACTAATAGTTTTGATATTATCATTTCAGGTTGGTGTTTAGGGTATTCCGATAATTTTAAATTAGCCTTACAAGAAAAAGTAAGAGTAATAAAGGACTCTGGGATAATAGTTATTGGTCACGGGTATAAACCAGAAAAAAAAAATCAAAGGATTCCCAATCAAATTGAAAAAATCCTTTTACCAATTAAATCGAATATCAATCAAGTTTTCTTTAAACATGACATATCTGACGAAATGGCTAAAGATGGTTTAAGATCTGTAGTTGTCGTTTTTTCAGTAAAAAAAAAGTAAAATAATTTGATAATTTTCAATTTTTTTAAGATATGTGTATCAAGAATGCAATGGAATTTGCTACTTCTGATCCTGTCATCTTTATTAGCTTCACTTGTAGAAATGTTTGGTATTAGCCTTATAATTCCAATGTTTGATCTAATAAATAACCCAGATTCTAATAATAGTGAAATTACTCAATATTTTAAAAATTTTTTTTTATTTTTAGGTATAAATCTAAGCTTACCAAATTTATTAATATTTATTATTTTATCTTTTTCATTAAAAGCTTTCTTGATTTTTTTTATTGATTTTATTCAATCATGGACCGTCATTAAGATTAATAGAACTGTTCAAATAAAAATGGTTGAACTTATAGAAAATATGGACTTTAGATATATCACAAAAAAAAGAACTGGCTTTTATGTTAATCTTCTAGGTAGGGAAATTAATAAGTTTTCAAATGCTCTAAAAAATTTCTCAAGTACTATAGTGCAAGTTATTTCTTTACTCGCATTTTTCTCTACAGTGTTTTTCTTTAATTCAGAAATTTTTATAATCGCTTTTTTTATATTAATCATTTTCCCAATTTTAATTAAAAAGTTAATAAATTTAACGCGAACTTACTCAGGCGAAAATGTAGACATTAATTCAAGTACTCAAAGCTCATTAATTGAATTACTAAATAATTACACTTACGTAAAATCAACAAATTTTTCAAGGAAATTAAATCTTCAAATAATAGATAAACTAAAAAGACTTGCTTCATTAACAATTAGGTCTAATGTAATCTCTTCATTTCTTGGGGTAATTAAAGAACCCATTGGAATAATTATTATTGCCACTTTAGTTTACTATAAGGTAATTATAGGTAATCAATCTCTGGAAGAAATCATAGTTTTGTCTCTACTTCTTTATAGAACTGTTCATAAAAATATTGAAATTTTTAATTTATGGCAAAGAGTTAACATTGATATTGCCAGTGTTTTTTTGGTTGAAAAAAATTTAATTAACCTAAATCAAAATCAAGAAATTAATAGAGGAAAAAAAAATATAAAATCATTCGAAACTATAGATTTTAATAAAGTTCATTTTTCTTACTCAAACGAAAAAAATCTTAGTAATTTGAATTTTAGTATAAAAAAAAACACTACAACTGGAATTGTTGGTCTATCAGGATCAGGAAAATCTTCTCTTATTTATCTTCTTACTAAATTGTTAAGGCCTAGCTCTGGAAAAATATTAATGGACAATATTGATTATGAGAAAATCAATAATTTGTCACTTAGAAATTTATTTGGATATATCTCTCAAGAAGTTTCTTTGTTCCACGGGACTATTGAAGATAATATTTCATTATATGAAAATAAAAAAAAAACACTTCAATATAAAAGAAAAATCTCTGATGCAATGAATAAAGCTGGATGTTCTGAGTTAATAGATAGATTAGATGAATTTATAGGCGATTCAGTAAAAACTTTGTCAGGAGGACAACGTCAGAGAGTTGCAATTGCGAGAGAACTTTTTAGGAATACTAAAATTCTTTTATTTGATGAAGCAACAAGTTCACTTGATAGTTTTTCCGAAAATATTATAAATGAAACAATAAATAATCTAAAAGGAAAAAAAACCATCTTGGTAATATCGCACAAAATTTCAACGATTAAAAATTGTGATAGAATAATCGTCCTTTCTAATGGAAAAATTATTCAAGAGGGAAAGTTTAATTCTTTGTGGAAAAATAAAAATGGTTTATTTCGAAAATTGTGTAATAAACAAAATTTAAAAAAATCATAAAAATGGATAAAATAAGTTTAAAAGATTTGAAAGATAAAATTTTTGTTATTGCAGAAATAGGGAATAATCATGAAGGGAATTTTAAAAGATGTTTAGATTTGATTGATAAAGCAAAAAACTGTGGCGTGGATGCTGTGAAATTACAAACCTTTGATCCTGATTTATTTTATGAAAGAGATAAAAAAAAAAGACTTATACAATTGAAAAAGTTTTCACTTACGAGAGAAGAGTTATTGAAAGTTAAAGAGTACTGTCTTAAAAAAAAAATTTATTTTTTCTCTACACCATTTGATATTGAAAGTGCAAAATTTTTAAATTCTATTCAAAGTTTTTTCAAAATTGCTTCTGGCGACAATAATTTTTTTGATCTTATCGATACAGTTTTACTTTTTAATAAACCAATTTTCATTTCAACAGGACTAGCTGATCACAAACAAATTAGAAAAATTTATAAACACGTTCTTAAACGATGGAAAAAAATGTCTGAAAAAAAATTTTTAGTTCTTTTACATTGTGTTTCTTCTTATCCAGTTATTTCTGATGAAGCAAATTTACTTGCAATTAGAACTTTAAAAACAAAATTTCCTGAACTAACAATAGGTTATTCAGATCATTGTGAAGGTATCAAGGCTGCTATCCTTGCAGTTGCCTTAGGGGCGAGGGTTATCGAAAAACACTTTACAGATGATAAAAACTACTCAGATTATAGAGACCATAAACTTTCTGCAAATCCTCAGGAAATGAGGGAATTAGTAAAGTCTATAAGAGAGTCTGAAAAAATGATGGGTGATGGAAAACTAAAAATATCTGATTCAGAATTTTTAAATTTATTACCAACTAGGAGGTCACTTGCAGCTAAAAGATTTATCCCTAAAGAAACTGTAATTTCTCCTAATGATATAATGTGGGTTAGACCAGGCGACGGTTTAAAAGAAAAGAAGAAAATAGTTGGGAAAAAATGTTTTAAAGATATTCAAAAAGGTCATAAATTTGATTCGAAAGATTTTGATAGGTAAATTTATGTTACTTTTTATTTTAACAACTAAATTCCAATTATCTCTATGATTGGTATCATTGATTATAATATGAACAACTTAACTTGTGTAAAAAGTGCAATTGATTATTTAGGTTTTAAATCAAAGATAATTAAAAATTCAAAAAAGTTGAATGAAGCTGATAAAATTATCCTTCCTGGGGTTGGAGCTTTTGGAGATGCCATTAAGAATTTAGAAAATAAAAGCTTAGTAGAAGCATTGTATGACTCAGTTATTCAAAAAAAAAAACCTTTTCTAGGTATTTGTCTTGGAGCCCAATTAATATGCAAGGAAAGTGATGAACACGGAAAAAACTTGGGTTTCGGCTGGTTTGAAAATAAGGTTCAAAAAATAATTCCTAATAAATTTCTAAGAGTTCCTCATAACGGTTGGAATAATATAAGAATAAATAATAAAAGTTCCTTACTCTTAAAAAATATTAATGATGAAAGTTTATTTTACTTTAACCATAGCCATGCAATAGATGGAAGAAACCTTAATCATGTATCTGCAAGTTGTGATCATGTAACGAAGTTTGCTGCTGTTATTGAGAAAAATAATATTTTTGCAGTTCAGTTTCATCCAGAGAAAAGTCAAAAAGATGGATTAACTCTTATTAAAAACTTTTTGTCCATTTAATGATTAGAAGAAGAGTAATAAGTGTTCTCACATTCTTTGAATCTGTTTTAACTAGAACAAAGAAATTTAAACCTGATTATCGCTATACAGCTAATTTTGTGGACACATGGTCTATTGATGAAATCATTTTATTGAATATCTCTACCAACAGAATGAAAGATACAAGCTTTAAAAAAATTATTAACAAATTTGCAAAGAATTGTTTTGTTCCATTAGCTGCTGGAGGTGGCATAAATAGTGTAAATGATGCTACCTCAATGATAGATAGTGGGGCTGATAAGGTTATTTTAAATTCTGTAATATTTAAAAATAAAAATATAATTAGTGAAATTTCAAAATATTTAGGAACTCAATGTTGTGTTGTTTCTCTAGATTTTAAAAAAATTAAAAATAAATATTATGCATTTTCAGATCTTGGGAAAGTCAATACAAGTTGTGAATGTATCGAGTTAGTTAAAAAGGTCGAAAAAGAAGGAGCAGGAGAAATTATGATTAATAGGATAGAGAAAGATGGTTCATTAGAGGGGTATGATTTAGAGCTATGCTCAAAAATTTCAAATGCTGTTAAAATACCTGTTTTAATATCAGGCGGAGCAGGTAATTGGGAACACTTTTATCAAGGGTTTGTGAAAGGGAAAGCTGATGCAGTTTGTACTAGTAATATTTATCATTTTACTGAAAAAAGTATTAAAAGTTCAAAAATATATCTGAAAGATAAGGGAATAAACGTTAGAATTTAAAAATATGAAAGATTTCAGTAATAAGAAAATAGTACTTTGCAAAAAATGTATGATGCCCTCATCTAGACCAAGAATTACTTTTAATTCCTCTGGTATTTGCAACGGTTGTATAAATTCGATGAAAAAAAGAAAACTTAATTGGAAAAAAAGAAAAGATGAATTTTTAAGGATGATAGAAAAAGTAAAGAAGAAAAAGTGTATTTATGATTGCATAGTTCCATGGAGCGGTGGTAAAGATTCAAGTGCCATAGCTTATAAATTGAAGTTTCAATTTGGATTGAATCCACTACTTGTGACATTCTCTCCAATGATACCCACAGATGTTGGTCTACATAATCGTGAAGAAATGCTAAAGCTTGGATTTGATCACATTTTTGTTCGTCCTAATCAAAGGGTTGCTAGATATTTAGCTAACAGATTTTTTATTGAGCGTGGAAACCCTAAGATAGCATGGGATGCTGGTATCAATGTTGCCCCTATTTCAACAGCGATTCAGTTAAATATCCCAATGATTTTTTACGCTGAACATGGTGAGAGTGAGTATGGTGGATACATTCAGAGTAAACAACATCAAAAAATAAGAGATTTCTCTGAATTCCTTGAACATCAGGTTGGCGACGATCCTAGAAATTGGGTGGATGAAAATGTTAATGAAAATGAATTGTATCCTTACATATATCCCGATACAGTAAAAATAAAAAAAATAGGTATTAAAATTATGTATTTTTCATATTTTTTTTATTGGGATATTTTTGATAACTATAAGTTAATTAAAAATAAAATTAATTTTAAATTGGCTCCTAACGGAAGAACAGACGGTACTTTTTCTGGTTATGATAGTATTGATGATAAAATAGATAATCTTTATTATTACATGCAATTTATAAAATTTGGTTTTGGAAGGTGTGTAAGAGATTGTGCTAGATTAATTCAACTAGGATACCTTGATATTAAAAAGGCTAAAAATCAAATAAAACAATATGATGGTGAATTTCCAAATACTTATTTAAAAGATGTTTTAGAATACTTATCTTTAAACAATAAACAACTTAATTCCATAATAGATAAACACAGAAATAGTGAGGTTTGGTTCAAGGGAAAAAACGGATGGCAACTCAGACAAAAACTAGTATGACAAATAAATTAGCAATCTTGGGTGGTAAACCAACTTTAAAAGAACTTAATCCGTACAGATCAATTTCTAGATTGGAGGCCAACGAAGTAAATAAGGTTTTAAAATCTGGAAAAATTTCCTGTTTTTACGGTAGTTGGGAAGATGGCTTTCTTGGGGGAGAAAGGATTCAAGAATTGGAAAGATTATGGTCAAATAGATTCGAGGTTAAGTATTCTGTTTCAGTTAATTCTAATACATCAGGACTATATGCTGCTGTAGGTGCTATTGGAGTTTCACCGGGAGATGAAATATTAGTTCCTGCAACATCAATGTCGGCCACAGCAATGGCACCCTTAATTTATGGTGCCATTCCGATTTTTGTTGACATTGATAAAGAAACCTTCTGCATGAGTATAGAGGATGTGAAAAAGAAAATTACAAAAAAAACTAAAGCGATTTTAACTGTAAATCTTTTTGGTCACCCAGCTAGATTAAAAGAACTCAAAAATTTAGCAAAAAAAAATAAAATATGTCTGATTGAAGACAATGCGCAAGGTCCTTTAGCAACTGAAGGAAATCAATATGCCGGAACAATTGGAGATATTGGTATATTTAGTCTTAATTATCATAAGCATATTCATAGTGGAGAAGGAGGAATTTGTGTAACAAATGATGCGAATTTGGCTAAAAGAATGCAGATGATTAGAAATCATGCTGAAGCGGTTGTTGGTCCCTCAAACACAAAGGATTTAACTAATATGATAGGCTTCAACTTTAGAATGACGGAAATTACTGCTGCAATAGCTATTCAACAATTAAAGCAAATAGATCAACATGTAAATAAAAGAGTAGATATAGCCGAAGAGTTAAGTTTAAGCTTGAATAACCTTCCAGGTATTGATGTTCCAAAAGTAAGAAAAAATTGTAAGCATGTATATTATGTTTGGGCAATAAAGTATGATAAAAATAAAACAGGGGTTTCCAGAAAAAGATTTGTTGAAGCTTTAAATGCACAGGGTTTTCCATGCTCCGAAGCCTATGTGAAACCTCTTTATAACTTACCCATTTTCAAAAATAAAATAGCATTTGGCCGTTATGGGTATCCATTTAACTTATCAAAAAGAAAATTATATACTGATAAATGTGAAATTGCCGAAGTTCTTCATCAAGAAAAATTTATTTGTTTTGAACCATGTGCTTATGAAATAGATAAAAAGAAAAGTAAACTTTTAATTGAGGCTTTCAAAAAAGTTTATGAAAATGTAAATGAATTAAATGAATTCTGAATCAACTGCTGCAATTATAGAAGCTAGATTTTCATCAACCAGGTTACCTGGTAAGGTTATGATGGACATTTGTGGTCAACCTCTACTAAAAAGGATTATTGACAGGCTAAGACTATCTAAAAAATTTTCTAAAATTATTCTTGCAACATCAACAAATTTAGCAGACCAGCAATTAGTTGACCTAGCAATTTCAGAAAAAATTAATTTCTTCAGGGGTTCAGAAGCTGATGTATTGGGAAGGATAACAAATGCTGTAAAAAAATTTAAAGTGAAAACGATTATAAATATTTGTGGAGATTGTCCTCTAATTGATCCAGGAATCTTGGATAACGCATATAAAATTTATGAAATGAAAAAAAATGATATTGTTTTTTCAGGTTTTAATATCCAATCTTATCCTCAAGGTACTGAGGTAGCAGTTTATGGTTCAAATATATTATTTAAAGTTGAAAAAGAAGCTAAAGACCGTGAATTTCGAGAGCATACATGCCTTTATATTCTTAAAAACTTAGAAAAGTTTAAAGTATTTAATTTATTGGCTGAAAAGGTTAACACAATGCCAGATCTTAGACTACAAGTAGATTTTTTGGAAGACATTAAATTTGTAAGAGAAGTTTATAAAAGATTGCTTCCTAAATTTGGTAACAGATTTACTATCTTTGACATAATAAGCTTGATTAAAAATAATTATTCTCTGACAAGAATAAATAAAAATTGTGTTGAAAAAAAAATCTAATAAAAAAAAACTAAAAACAATTCTCATAGGCTTTGGAAATTTTGCTTCAGGCTTCCCTGAAGATCCAAGAATGAGAAAATATTATAAATTCTGTTCACATGCAGATGTGCTTTCATCCCATAGAAGTTATGAGTGGGATGCAGTTGTTGATCCAAATACTGAAAAAAGAAATTTAGCAAAAAATAAATGGAAAATTCCAATTGTTGTTAAAGATGTTAAGAATCTTCCACAAGATTACAGTGCAGATGTAGCTGTGGTTTCAAGCCCTCCAAACACTAGGGTAAAGATAATTCAATCTCTTAATGTAAAAAAAGGTCTTTTATTAGAAAAACCCTTAGCAAGCAATTACGAGGATGCAAAAAAAATTAAGGAAATTTGTGGAAAAAAAAAATTAATAACCCAAGTTAACTTTTTTAGAAGAGCTAATAAAACAAACAATTTCATTAAGAAAAAATTTTTAAAACGTGCTATTGGTGACTTGCAATGCGGATTTTGTATTTATGGAAAAGGGCTTAAAAATAACGGTATTCACTATATAGATTTAGTAAGAATGATTTTTGGAGACATTTTTTACTTAAGATCTTTGACTAAATTTTCAAAAAATAAAAATGTTAATATGAATGATAACTTTTCCTTTATATTGGGATTTAAAAATAAAAAAGAAATTTTTTTTTCACATATAGATTTTAAATCTTACAGGGAAATCTATCTTGATATTTGGGGTAAAAAGGGTAGATTAGAATTTTTATTGGAGGGTATAAAAATAAGATATTCCTCAGTAAAAAAACACAGAGCAATCAACAATTTTAATGAACTAAATTCTGACAAACCAAAATATATAGAGCCATTCCTTGGTGAAGAATATTACGATATTTATAGTAATCTAGCTGATTCTATTAATAGGAAAAAAAAATTAGTCAGTGGTTTAAATAATGCAATTTCTAATGAGTATGTAGTTGATCGAATAATATATTCATCTAAGAACAATAATAAACTAATTAAATTATAATGTTAAATATATTTTGTTTTGTTGAGGACCCTGGCGCAACAAATTTTCTTATTGGCTTAGAGCAAAAAAAAATAAACTTTCATATCTATGCCTATAATCACGCCAAAGCTTATCTAGAGTCCTATGGAATAAAATATAAAACTAACTTAGATAAAGTGAATTACGATTATTTTGATTTTTTTTTAATTGGGACTTCAGAAAATAAAAAGGTAATGTGGCCAGATGTAATTTCAAAGATTAAAAAAAAAAAAATTGCTTTACTTATTGATACACCAACTTTTGTAAATGAGAGAATTTCATTTATTGAAAAATCACTGTTAAAAAAAATTAACTTTGTGTTTTTATCAGATAACGTAAGTAAAAGTGGTTTATCAACCTTAGGTATAAATAAAGAAAGAGTTTTTAAAGTTTCGCCTCAGAAATTTGTATATTTAAGCAAAATAAAAAAAGAAAAACATAGTAGGAATATTATTTTTTTTACTGAATTATCTCAGGGAATTAATGAAACAAAATTTTTAAAAGATTCAGAATATCGTTTTAATGGATTTTCAGATCAAACTGAAAGAACAAAGATTGTTTTGGAGGAATTCATATTAGCTTCTAAATGCATAAAAGATAAATTTAAATTAGCTCTTAGAATACACCCTAAGGAAAATATTAGATCTTATAAAAGATATTTAAATTTCTTTGATTCATACAGTGACACAGGTAATAGTGTTCAAATTTTGAAAGATTGTTATTTAGCTGTAGGTTTGACATCAAATATATTGGCTGAGGCCGCGGCAATGGGAATTAAGGTTTTATCAATTACGCCTAAGAAAAATGAAATCAGTTGGATTAACTCTCAATATAGAAAAAGGATTATACATATTTATAGTAAAAAAAAACTTTATGAATTCTTTAAAAACTTTCCTCAAGAGGAATTTTTTTTCCATAAAAAAGATAATCATAATTATTTTTTACTTGAAGAGATAATTATGAAACTAGTTGAGGAAAAATTATGAAAATTCTTTTAGGAATTCAAGCACGAATAAGCTCTAAAAGACTTCCAAAAAAAGTTATGAAAAAAGTTAATGGTTATCCATTATTATTTTATATCATAGAAAGGCTCAAAAAAACGAAATTAAGTGGCAGTATATATGTTCTTACATCTTTTGAAAAAAGTGATCTAATGATCGTAAAGTATTGCCAAAAAAATAAAATAAATACTTTTAGGGGTGATTTAAATAATGTGTTCTCAAGGTATATCGAATTTGTGAAAGAAAAAAAAATAGATGCAGTGATAAGAATATCAGCAGATAGTCCACTAATTGATTTTAATATAGTGAACACAATGTACGATTTATTTTTACAAAATAGCGATTATGATTTAGTTACAAATGTTTTCCCTAGAACCTTCCCATTTGGTCAATCTGTTGAAATTTTAAAAAGTTCAACGCTACAGTTTTTAAGCAAAAAAAAACTTAAATTAGAAGATAAAGAACATGTAACTAGTTTTATTTATAAAAACCCTAAGTTATTTAGAATTTTGAATTATAAAAATATTAAGAATCAAAGCCCTATAAGATTATCAATCGATAATGAAAATGATTTTTGTAATTTTAAAAAATTTGTAATGGAAAATAACAATTTTTTAGATTTCAACCTTGATGAAATAATAAAGAAATGGCCGCAATAAAAGATAAAAAAATTGAAGTTGCCGTAATTGGACTTGGAGTAGGAGAACAACATTTGATAGGTTTTAAAAACTCAAGGTTTGTTAGTAATATTCACATTTTTGATAAAAACAAAAAAAAAAGTCTCGATATTAAAAACAAATACAAGAACGTAAAAATATGTAACAATTTAGAACAAATTTACAAAAACCCAAAAATTAATGTAGTTTCGATTGCATCATATGATCAATTTCATTACGAACAAATTTGTAATTCACTAGAAAATAATAAGCATGTATTCTGTGAAAAACCAATTTGTCAAAATTATAAACAATTAAAAAAGATTGAAAGTCTTCTCAAACAAAAAAAGAAATTGAAAATGACTACAAATACGGTTTTAAGAACTTCGAAAAGATTCATAGAAATTAGAAAAAAGATTAAAGACGGTTTTTTCGGTGATGTCTATTATTTAGAGTTGGATTATAATTATGGAAGACTAAAAAAAATAACAGATGGGTGGAGAGGAAAAATAAAAAATTATTCTGTTGTTCTCGGTGGTGGAATTCATTTAATTGATTTATTGATTTGGTTTTTAAATGCAAAACCAAAAAAAATATCTGCGTTTTCAAACAATTTTTGCACCAAAAAATCTATCAAAAGAGTTAACGATCAAGTTACAGCAATAATTCAACTTACGAATAAAACAATTGTTAAATTATCTTGCAATTTTGGTTGTGTTTATCCTCATTTTCATAGGATGATGATATACGGAACAAATGGAACATTAGAACAAAGTTTTAATAATGAAATGATAATAAAAAAAATTGGACAAAGTTATAAAGTCTCCAAACCTAAAGAAGAGTTCCAAAAGACAAATAAAGGAGCCCTAATTAAAAACTTTATTGATGGAATTATTTATGATAAAGCTCTTATCGTACCTCAGAATGAAATGTTAGATGCAATGAAATTTTGTTTTAAAATCAATAATAATATTACTTAATGAAAAAAAATATTCCCTTTGGAAAACCAATCATAGGAAAAGCTGAAATTGATTCAGTTAATAAGCTTCTAAGGCAACCAATTCTAGTACACGGACAAAAGACATTATCATTTGAAAAAAAATTTAGCAATTATGTAGGATCCAAATATGCGATTGCTGTTTCATCATGTACAGCTGGTATGCATTTATCTTATTTAGCATTAGGTATCAAAGAGGGTGATGAAGTTATTGTTACTTCACAAACACATGTTGCAACAGCCCACTGTATAGAGTTTGTAGGGGCAAAACCTGTTTTTGTTGATTGTGATTTGAAAACGGGAAATATTTGTGTTGAAAGCATTGAGTCTAAAATTAATAAAAAAACAAAGGCTATAAGCCTAGTTCATTTTGTAGGTATTCCAGCGGAAATAATTAAAATAAAGTCATTAGCAAAAAAACATAAACTATTTTTAATTGAAGACTGTGCCTTGGCACTGGGCTCTAAAGTAAAGGGAGTCCATGTTGGTCTTTATGGTGATGTTGGATCATTTTCTTTTTATCCTGTGAAACATATCACTACTATTGAAGGTGGTATGGTTATAACAAATAACAAAAAAATCGATGATTTTATTAGAAGGACAAGGTCATTTGGCTATAATAAAAATCAAATTAAACATAAATTATTATATGATGTTGATCTTCTTGGTTATAATTACAGAATGAACGAAGTTGAAGCTGTTATTGGTTTAGCTCAACTAGACAGAATGGATTATATAATTAAAAAAAGAATGGATAATTTTAATTACTATATTTCAAAATTAGATCACAATGAAAATATTAGTATACTAAAGAATAAAAATAAAAACTCAATATCATCTTACTACTGTCTTACAATTATCTTAAAAAAAAAATTATCAAAATTTAGGGACCAAATTGTTGATGAGTTGAAAAAATTAGGCATTGGTACTAGTATTTACTATCCAGGACCAGTTCCATTATTTAAATATTACAAAACAAAGTATAACTTAAAGTTTAAATCATTTCCCAATGCCTCAAGTATTAGTAATAATTCAATTTCATTTCCCACGGCCCCTCATGTGAGTAAATCAGACATTGACAAAATTGTGTTTGGTATTAATAAGGTTATAGATTTATTTAAATGAAGAAAAGAATCATTTTATTAGGAGGAGCTGGTTTTATTGGACATAACCTGGCTTTAAAATTAAAGAAAAAATATGATGTTTTTGTTGTTGATTCTCTTCAGGTAAATAATATAGGTGAGCATTCACTGAAAAGTTCAAAAAATCAAAACTTATATATTAATCTCTTAAACCAAAGGTTGGATCTTTTAAAACAAAATAATATTCCAATTCAAATTGTTGACGCAAGAGATTATACACTTCTCACGAGTTTTTTTAACTCTATTAAACCGCATATTGTTGTTCATCTCGCGGCAGTCGCACATGCTAAGAAAGCTAACAAAGATCCGTATTCAACAATAGATCACAGCATGAGAACATTGGAAAATGTTTTAGATATAATTAGAGGAAGGAATATTCACTTAATATATTTCTCATCATCAATGGTGTATGGTAATTTTAAAAAGAAAAAAGTCACTGAATTAGACAGATGTGATCCTCTTGGTATTTATGGAACATTAAAATTTTCTGGTGAAAAACTAGTTCAGGCATATCAACAAGTGTTTAAATCTACATATACTATTATCAGACCGTCGGCTCTATATGGTCCAAGATGTGTCAGTGGGAGAGTAGGTCAAGTTTTCATTGAAAAAGCATTAAAAAAAGAGAATTTAGAAATTGAAGGAGACGGTAATGATGCACTTGATTTCACTTATGTTGATGATTTAATTCAAGGTATTAATCTTGTTATAGATAATCCTAAAGCTGTAAATCAAATTTTTAACATTACCTATGGTAATGCTGCTAAAATTAAAGTTTTAGCAGATTTAGTTACATCCTATTTCCCTAAGATAAAAGTTAGTTTTAAAAAAAGGGATGTTTTAATGCCTGAGAGAGGAACATTATCAATTTTGAAAGCAAAAAAAGAGTTAGGGTATAAACCAAAATTTAATTTAGCTAAGGGAATTCATGAATACATTTCATGGTATAAATCTTTAAATTTGTAGGATTTGAAGTTGAATTCTTGATGATTGGAGTAAAATATTGAAAGAAAATATTAAAGCTAATTGTGATGTTTGTGACTCCTCAAGTGCAAAGGAGATTAATATAGTGAAACATTATAACTCCTTTTCTAAACTTCACATTTGTAACACCTGTGGATTTGTCTATTGTCATGAGAGAAGACCGTCAATTGAAATAAAAAATGATTGGAAATTTAATCTTTATAAAAATAAATTCGATAAAAACACATATGATTCAAATATACCTGCTGTTATTGCAAGATTAACATACGCATTTGAATTCCTTAAAAATAATGTTGATTTAAAAAACAAATCATTATGCGACGTAGGAGCAGGAAAAGGCGAATTTCTTATTTTTGCAAAAAACTCTAAATTGACAGAAGAAAATTTTGGAATTGAAATGTCTAGAGAAAATGCACGAATTTTAAAAAAAAAAAAGATAAAATTTTCTAATTCAAGTCTTGAAGATTTTGTTTCTTCAAATTCGGATAAGCAGTTTGATGTTGTTTCATTAAATTGGACATTGGAAAACATGCAATCTGCGAAAGAATGTATAGAAAATTGTAGTAGATTGTTAAAAAAAGATGGGAAACTTCTTGTTTCCACAGGAAGTAGAATTCTAGTTCCTTTTAAAAAACCGCTTAAATATTATATTCCTAGAGACAACCCAATAGACGTACATCCATTTCACTTTAGTGCTAATTCACTTAAAACTTTATTAAATAACTTCGGATTTGGTGAATTTATTCTAAATCGTTTTATTGATTCAGAATATTTGTGTATCATTGCTAAGAAGTTGAAAGTAAAAAATGGTAGAAAAAAAATGTGCGATGATCCTA
>MDTE01076584.1_pt1 | contig 21275 bp, 22 predicted proteins | sample 811231 | NCBI WGS metagenome assembly MDTE01 (sample SAMN05326651, study PRJNA326480) | marine metagenome | isolation source: seawater | place: Indian Ocean: Red Sea | collected 2010
ATGAATTAATAAAAAATGAGATAATATTTGGTGGAATGATTCCAAAAATTAAAAATTGTTTAGATGTCGCAAGTAATGGTGTCAAAGGTGTGGTAATTATTGATGGAAGAAAAAATCATTCAATATTATTTGAATTACTTTCAGATAAAGGTTCGGGCACACTAATAAGAAAATGAATCTGAAAGAAAAAAAATATCTTTTATTAGATCTTGATGGAGTTTGTTATGGAAAACATAATAACTACTCTCTAGAAAAAGTTTTTGGTCAAGTATCAAAAAGAATGACTAAGTTTATTTCAGAAAAACTTAAAATAGATATAAAAGCTGCAAAAGAACTTCAAACAAATTATTTTTATAAATATAATACAAGCTTAAATGGACTCATGATACACCATGACATTCCTCCCCAAGATTTTCTAAAATATGTACATGATATTGATCTATCATTCATGAAAGAAGATAAGATTATGAGGAATGAACTTGAAAAGTTAGATATGAAGAAGTTTATCTTTACAAATGGAAGTGCAGAGCATGCAGAAAATATCTTAACTCATCTTGGAGTTTATGACTTGTTTGGAAGAGAAAAAGTATTTGATATTCAAGATGCTGGATATGTTCCAAAACCAGAGGCAAAAACTTTTGATTTGATGGTTAAAAAATTTAATATTGATCCAAAAGAGACTATTTATATTGAGGATATAGCCAAAAACCTTAGTATTGGCCATGAACGTGGTTGTACAACAGTTTGGTTAATTAACGATGAACAATTTGGAAAATTAGACTCAGATAAAGATTATATTTCTCATAAAATTGAAAATCTGTCTTTATTTCTAAAAGAAATAAGGCTATTAAAAAGTAGTTAGATTATGTCTTTAGAAAAAATTATAAATGAAGCTTGGGAGAATAAAGATCAGGTGAACCAAAATTCAGACCCGACACTTAAAGATGCGATTAATCAGGTAATTGATGATTTAGATAGTGGTAAATCTCGTGTTGCTGAAAAGATTAAAGGTGAGTGGTTTACACACCAGCATTTAAAAAAAGCAATTATGTTAAGTTTTAGAATATACCCAATGGAAAATTTAAATGGTCCATATAGTAGTTGGTATGATAAATCACACTTACTTAAGGGTAAAACTGCTGGTTGGTCAAAAAAAGATCATGAGCAAGCAGGATTTAGAATGGTACCAAACTCTCCTGTGAGAAAAGGATCATTTGTTGGCAAAAACGCAGTTCTAATGCCTTGTTATGTAAATATTGGAGCATATATCGATGAAGGTACAATGATTGATACTTTTGCAAGAGCTGGCAGCTGTTGTCAGATTGGAAAAAACTGTCATATATCTGCCGGGTCAGGTGTTGGAGGAGTATTAGAGCCTGCTCAGGCATTACCAACAATTATCGAAGATAATGTTTTCTTAGGAGCTATGTCTGAAGTTGTTGAGGGAGTGATAGTTGGTGAAGGATCTGTTCTAAGTATGGGTATGTATATAGGTCAATCAACCAAAATTGTTGATAGAAAAACTGGAAAAATTACTTTTGGAAAAATTCCACCTTACTCAGTTGTTGTTCCAGGATCATTGCCTGATAAAAATAATTCATCTGCACCATCGTTATATTGTGCTGTAATAATTAAACAGGTTGATGAAAAGACAAGATCTAAAACATCTATTAATGACTTATTAAGAGACTAAAAATGATATCTTTTAATGAATTACAATTAGCAAAAGAGCTAATCAAGTTCCCTTCTATTACTCCAGTAGATGCTGGTATAATGAAATTTTTAGAGAAAAAATTAAAAAAACTAGGTTTCAAAACAAAAATATTAGAATTTAAAGAAAAAAATTTTAAACCTGTTAAAAACTTATACGCACGTTTAGGTACAAAAAAACCTAACTTTTGTTATGCAGGTCACTTGGATGTGGTGCCTCCTGGAAATTTAAAAGATTGGACAATAAACCCTTTTAAGCCATCTGTGAAAAAAGGTCATTTAATTGGAAGAGGTGCGAACGATATGAAGAGTTCAATTGCATCTTTTGTTTCGGCAGTAAGTAAATTTTTAAATAAAAATAAAAACTTTAATGGCTCTATAAGCTTATTAATTACGGGGGATGAAGAAGGTGATGCAGTTAACGGAACAAAAAAAGTAGTAGATTATTTAAGAAAGAGAAAAGAAAAAATTAATTTTTGTTTAGTTGGTGAACCTACTAATCCAAATAAATTGGGTGAAATGATCAAAATTGGTAGAAGAGGTAGTATCACTGGTAAATTAAAAATAATTGGATTACAAGGACACGTGGCATATCCAGATAGAGCAAATAATCCGTCAACAATCATTGTAAAAATTTTAAAAGAAATAAAAGAAATTATATTTGATAAAGGCACAAAGGATTTTCAGCCTACCAACCTAGAGGTGACAAAAATTAATATAGATAATAAAGCAGATAACGTTATACCAACGATTGCTGAAGCAACATTTAATATTAGATTTAATAATAAACATTCATCAGCTTCAATCAAAAAAAGACTAAATAAAATTTTTAGTAAAATTACTAAAAAACATAAAGCTAAATATAAAGTTGAATATAGAGTTTCTGGTGAGGCTTTTTTAACAAAAGCGAATAAAACAACATTTATGATTCAAAATGTTGTTAAAAAAATTACTAAAATTAAGCCTAAACTTTCTACTACAGGTGGAACTTCAGATTTAAGATTTATAAAAAAAATATCTCCAGGTTTAGAATTTGGTTTAGTAGGAAAAACCATGCATAAAGTTGATGAAGCTGTTTCCTTAAATGATTTAAAAAATTTGACCAAAATTTATCAAAATATTTTACAAAATTACTTCAATTGAAAACTGGTTTAATTACTTCTGATACATACCTAAATCATGATACTGGTCCTGGACATCCAGAACAGATAGCGAGAGTGACTGTAATTAATGAAAACTTCAAAAAATTAAAAAATAAAAATATTTTATGGAAAAAGCCCTCAATTATTACTGATGAAATAATCAAAGATACACATGATGATGATTATGTTGATTTAGTTAAAAATTCTTTCCCAACTAAAGGATTTTTATCACTTGATGGTGATACAATCATTTCTCCTGGAAGCAAAAATGCAACATTTGATGCAGCAGGATCAATTATAGCTGCAATCGATGGTGTCCAAAATAAAGAATTTAAAAATGCTTTTTGTAGCGTTCGTCCCCCAGGTCATCATTGTAATCAAAATAAAGCAGCTGGTTTCTGCATTTTAAATAATGTTGCAATTGGTGCGAAATATTTAATTAAAAAATATAAGTATAATAAAATTGCCATCATAGATTTTGATGTTCATCATGGTAATGGCACACAAGATATTTTTTATAATAACAAAAATGTATTATTTATTTCAACACACCAATATCCTTTTTATCCTGGAACTGGCTCAGAAAGAGAAAAAGGTAAATTTAATAATATTTGTAATATACCACTAGCTGCTGGCACAACCTCTGAGCAATATTTAATTGCTTTTGACTTTGCTTTAAAAAAATTAAAAGAATTTCAGCCTGAATTTATTCTAATAAGTGCTGGATTTGACGGACATGTTGCAGATCCACTTGCACAATTTAAACTTAAAACAGATGATTACTATGAAATTACAAAAAGGATACTAGAAACCTCAAAAACATTTTCAAATGGTAAAGTAGTTTCAATTCTTGAAGGTGGATATGACCTACAAGCACTTCGGGATAGTACCAAGAGGCATGTTGATGCATTATTAGAATTCAATTGATAAAAATCTATTAAATTATAAACAACCATTCATGAAATTATATCAAATTAGAAAATCTAAAATTGATAACAAAGGCCGTGGTTTGTATGCCGCAAAGGATATCAAGGCTGGTACTAAAATTATTAATTATATTGGTAAAATAATTACTAACAAAGAGGTAGATGAATCAGATAAATTTGATAATAAAAAACCTATATATTTATTCACATTAAATAAAAAATATACTTTAGATGGAGATTTTACATGGAATACAGCCGGGTTAATCAATCATTCATGCGATAACAACTGTGATTATGAGGGAAAAGGTCTTAAAATTTGGGTAACTGCAATAAGAGATATTAAAAAAGGTGAGGAATTTACATGTGATTATGGCTTTGGTTATGATGAAGATTATAAACAATTTCCCTGTAAATGCAGAGCAAAAAATTGTTGTGGTTATATTGTAAGAGCCGAGTCAAGGTGGCGAATAAATAAAAAATATTCAATGTCAAACAAAAAAAAATTAATAAATAATTCTCACTAAAAAAAGTCCTTCAGGGGGAGCTGGTGGGGCACATAAAATTCTTTTTTTTGATTTAATTACATTTTGAAATTTTTTAAGTGACCATTTATTTTCTCCAAGATATTTTAAACAACCAACCATTGAACGAACTTGTTGTTGCAAAAAAGACTGAGATCTAAATTCTATTTCTATTTTATTTTGATATGATCTAATCTTTATAAGTTTCATTGTCTTAATTGGACTTTTGGCTCTACAACTAGAAGCTCTGAATGTTGAAAAATCTTTAGTACCAATTAATTTTTTAGCACCCTTTTTCATGATAAATGGATCAAGTTTTTTCATTACGTGCCAGCCTCTATTTCTATTCAAAACTGGTCTACTTAATCGATTTATGATTATGTATTTATAGATTCTTAGTTTGGCTGAAAATCTTGCATGAAAGTATTTATTTCTTTTTCTTATTTTAAGAATTGCAACACCATTATTATTTAAAAAGTGGTTCATAGATTTCAAAAATCTATCAAATTGCTTAATCTCATTTTTACATTCAAAATGTGCTGATTGTTCGATCGCATGTACACCTGTATCTGTTCTGCCTGACCCTATTAACACTATTTTTTCTTTCAAAAGATTTGAAATTTTTTCTTGAATAAGTCCTTGAATTGTTTTTCCTTTTTTTTGAACCTGCCAACCTCTAAAGTTTGTACCTTCATACTCTACAAGTATTTGATATTTAAACATTGTTAATTATAAAGCCTTTTTTAATTTTAGATCCAAGCATAAACTCACCAATTTTCTGTGGATTTTTTCCTTGTCTTTGTATCTCGAGAATTTTAAGAGATTGATTATTTTTACAAGCAACTTCTAATTTATCAGAAAGTATCTCGCCGACTTTTCCAACTCCATTACCAATTTCAGCTTTTAAAATTTTATATCTTTCTCCATTGTAAATAAAAAAAGCTCCAGGAGAAGGGTACAAGCCATTTATTTTTCCAATAATATTTTTCGCGGACTGACTCCAGTTAATTCTACCCTCTGCTTTATTTATTTTAGCTGCATATGTTGCTTTTGTATGATCTTGATCTACAAATTTAGCCTTACCATCTAATATATCATCAATATTATCCAATATTTTTTCAGCAGCAATTAAAGAGAGTTTTTCAGCAACTTCAACTGCATTTAAATTACTTTCTAAGCTTATCTTATAGGTTTGAGATACCGGACCAGTATCCAGCTTTTCAGAAATCTTCATGATGCTAATGCCTGTCTCTTTATCAAGATTCATTATTGATCTTTGAATTGGAGCTGGACCCCTCCAGTGAGGTAATATCGAGGCATGAATATTAATGAATCCTTTTTTCGGTAACTTTAAAAATTCTTTTGGAATAATTTGACCGTAAGCAACAACTATTGCAAGATCAGCCTCAATTTTTTGAAAAAAATTATACTCTTCGATATTATCCTTCAATGAATGTGGTGTTCTGAATTCTAGATTTAAAGTTTCAGCCATACTTTGAATTGGAGACTTATTTATTTTTTGTCCTCTTTGAGACTTTTGAGGTGGTTGAGTGTACACATTTGAAATAAAATATCCATTTTGATACAGAGACTTTAAAATTGGCACTGCAAAAATAGGCGTGCCCATAAAAACAATCTTTTTAGACATTAATTAAAGAATTGCTGTATTGGATTTTTGTTTAGAGAGTTTCTTAATTATCATCGATCTTTTTAATTTTGATAGATAATCAATAAATAATACCCCCTCTAGATGGTCCATTTCATGTTGTATGCAAGTTGCTAGTAAACCATCAGCATGAAGAAATTGTTTTTTACCATGATAATCTAAATACTCAACATCGCATTGACTTGGTCTATCTATTTCTGCAAATTGATTTGGAACTGATAGACATCCTTCTTCGTAAGTTGCGTTCTCAGAAGCTTTATTCTTTATAACTGGGTTCACAAAAAATCTTGGATTTTTTTTTTCTGGATCTTTGCTTATATCTATAACAATTATTCTCTTTGGCACGCCAATTTGAATCGCAGCAAGACCTATGCCATTAGCTGCATACATTGTGTCTAACATATCATCCATTAATTTTTGATCATCCTTAGTAACTTTCTCAACAGGTTTGGAGATTTGCCTCAAAACTTTATTTGGCTCTGTTAATATAGATTTGATTGACATAATTGATCTTATTTTAGATTATTTTTTAAACTTTTAAAGGTAGAACTTCTAACAAAATTTTATTTCTAATATAATCAATATCTAGCTGATTAAGTGCACTTACTATGAAATATAATGTATCTTCATCTAAATTTTCTAATTCATCTTGACCAATTACCTCAATTATTCTTAGTAAAGTGGAACCAATTTCGTTATTATTAATCATTACCTGAATATCTGTTGGCATTTCTGATTCATTTATCTCATATAAATCTTCGTATTTTTTTGAAATTTCAATACCATCAGATTTGATTGACTCTATTAAAATGATATCTTTTTTGGATATATAATATTTTTTATCTTTTTTAATTTTCTTTAGATAATTATTTAAATCTTTTTCAATTTTATTTTTTGCATAATCTCCATTAAAATAATTAACTAATTTTGATTGATGAAGAATATCTTTATTAAATTTAATATTGTCAGATTTTTTCTTTTGATCCTCTAAATTGTTTAAATAAAAAGTTGTAAAATTAGAAGGTATTTCCTCTAATGTTATCTTTTTAAGAAATCTTTTTAATTCCTCATCGAAAGCATTTGGATACCCATCATTTGCAAATAATTCTTTTAATAACTTCATTAATTCCAGCTTTTTTCTGATGTCAGACTCTAAGAGTATTTTTTGGTAAACTAATGCCCTTGCTTCCACATTTGAGAGTGACTTATAAGAAACTAATGGGTTTAAAAGTTGATTTATATTAAATTGAAATCTTTTATAAAGTGCAAATAAATCATTTTCGGAATAATTTTTATCATTAGTAGCTTTTTCAATTAATGCTATTTTATCTAAATCAATAATATCTATATCATCAATATTATATAACAAATTTGATGTAGATAAATACTTCCAAATTAAAGGATTAGTATTTTTTTTTGGATCAAAAATAAAATTTGGATTTGTTCGATGAGCTAAATGAAAATCTAAAATTGAATTTTCTGATATAGTTAGATCAAGTTTTTCAGGGTAACCTAATAAAAAATTAATTTTTTTTTCAAAGTATTCATCCGTGAAGCCCAGTTCCTTTTTTAAATCTAAAATGAGTTGCGCCTCTTCATTTCTTCCATCATTAATTAAACAATAAAGATTAAATTTTGATAAATAGTCATTTTGTATTACTTGGGTGTTTCTTAAAAATAGTTTACATGCTTTTTCAATATTAGACTCTGCTAAATGTTGATCAACTAAGTATCTACTAAGTTTGGGATGAACATTTAATATTTGATTATTTATCAAATATTTTTCAATCAAATCTCTATCATTATTTTTAATTAACCAATCTGATTTCATTTTTAAAAATTCATCATCTTTAATGTTTTGTTCTGGATAATAAGAATTGGTTAACATTACTATGTTCATTAACTCTGAGGCATCTCTAGATAGATTAAGTTTATTAACGTTAGAAAAAAGCGACTTAAGTTGATCACCATTAGAATTTGACCACATATCCATTTTAAGGTCATAATCTTCTGGATCATATAATCCTAAAATTTTAACTTGTTGAGAGCCAATTGAGGAGTCTACTTGAACTAAATCTGTCTCCTTTTGAGACTGTAAATCATATATACTTGGCTCAGGAGCTTCAAAATTTACATCATCTAAATCATCTTGATTATTATCTGATTTGATTACCTCGTTTTCATTTTGATCTAACTTCCAAATATCAACTGGCTGATTCTCTGCTTTGATGGCTGTATTATTTATAAAGAAAATAACAAATATAATTGAAAAATAATTATTATTTAACAATCTTAAAATTTTCATTGGTGATAATTTTTTCTATTTCCTTTTTCGGCGCAGGGAAATCTAACTTACTTAAAAGAAAAATTATTCCCAGAAACAGAACTACAATTACTGATAGTTTGATGATTAAACTAATAGTTCTTTGGCTGGAACTTGTTTTTCTTGTAAATTGCATATAACGTTGATTAAAATCAAATTGAGACATAATTGTGTTTTTTCAATACAGAAATTTATGAAATCAAAAGAAAATTTAGTCTTTTTAGGAATGATGGGTTCAGGCAAGTCGTCTATTGGCTTAATTGTGTCTAAAAAATTAAATATTGATTTTATTGATATTGATAAAGAAATAGAAAAAAAAGAAGGTATGCCAATTTCAAAAATATTCGAAAAAGAAAGTGAAAAGTATTTTAGAGAAATAGAGGAATTTATTACTTTAAAGACACTTAAAAAAAATAGAACAGTTGTTTCTCTTGGTGGGGGAGCTTTTTTGAATAAAAATATAAAAAAAGAAATTTTGGACAATCATATTTCATTTTGGCTAAATTGGGATATAAAAACATTAATCGAAAGAATAAAAAATAGCTCGAAGAGACCAATAGCCTTTAACTCTTCAAAATATGAACTTTATAAGTTAATTAAAAAACGTGCAGTTGTGTATTCAAAAGCTATGTATAGAATTGACTGTGAAAATCATACAAAAAATCAAATTGCAAACAATATAATTAAAATTTATGAGGCCCATTAAATTAAATATCAAAAATAATTCAGAAACCTATCCAATAATAATTGGTTCAAATTTGATTAAAGATTTAAATTTGTACTTAAATAAAAATTTGAATGATTATAATCAATGTCTGCTTGTCATTGATACAAAAATCCCAAAAAAAATGATTTCAAAAATTACGAAATCTCTAAAGAATAAGAAAGTATATAAATTTCAATTTGTTGCTAATGAAAAAAATAAAAATCTTAAATCTATAAATAAGATTCTACAAATTTTATTAAACAAAAACTTTTCCAGGTTTGATTGTGTAATAGCTATAGGTGGAGGTATAACAGGAGATGTCAGTGGTTTTGCTGCAAGTTTATTCAAAAGAGGTCTAAAATTTGTGAATATACCAACAACTTTACTATCTCAAGTAGACTCATCAGTGGGTGGTAAAACAGGAATTAACACTAAAGAAGGAAAAAATCTTATTGGCAGTTTTTATCAGCCTAAAATAGTTATAAGTGATACTGAATTTTTAAAATCTTTACCGAAAAGAGAAATCATATGTGGATATGGAGAGATATTAAAACATTCTTTAATTATAAACAAAAATTTTTATAAATATTTGGATAAAAATTCTAGTGACATTTTGAATTTAAGAAGTCCATATATTGAAAAATCTATTTTTGAAAGTTGTAAAATTAAAAAAACCATTGTTGAAAAAGATGAGAAAGAAAAAGGTATTAGAAAAATATTAAATTTGGGACATACGTTTGCACATGCTTACGAAGCAGCATTGGGATATTCTAAAAAATTAAATCACGGAGAAGCTGTAATTTTAGGAATTACTTCTGCATTAAGATTTAGCTTAAATAGTAAATTAATTAAATTTAAAGATTTTAATAAAATAATTAATCATATTAATAAAATGAAATTACCATCAAATATAAAAAAATATTTTACTATTCACGATTTGAATAGTATTTTGAACTTCATGAAAAAGGATAAGAAAAATGTATCAAAAAATATAAATCTAATACTACTTAAAGAAATTGGGACTTCAATAATTGATAATAAATACGATGTATCTAAAATAAGAAAATTTTTACAAAAGGAACTAGTAAATTAAAATCTGTAAAGAGTGTATATATAAATTCATTTCTTTTTTTATGACTTTATAAATCTTTTTATTACCATCGATTCTATTTAAATTTTTTAGTTCTTTTGAATGAATAGTAATTTTTAGATGAAATTTTCCTTTTTGATTTCCCTGATGTTTCTTATGTAAAAATGACTTATCTTCTATTAAAATTTTCTCAATTACAATTTCATCCTCTATTTTTTTTTTTACGATTGCAATTAAATTATTTATATCCATAAATACAAACATTATATCATGAAAAATATATGTGACTGGAATAATTGTAAAAAAGAAGGCGAATATAAAGCGCCTATTGAAAAAGATAATAGTAAAAAATATCGTCTATTATGTTTGGAACATGTCAAAGAATTTAATAAAAACTGGAACTATTTTGCAGGTATGAATGATGATCAAGTTATAGATTTTTTAAAATCAGATATGATTTGGCACAAACCTACCCAAAGCTTTAGTTCTTCAGATAACTTTTTTAAAGTTTTATGGAACAACACACTTAAAGATGAATTAGACAAAGATAAATTTAAAAGCGATTTTAATCATATGCGTCAATTTAAATTTGATCATAAAGATATTAAAGCTTTCAGTATTTTAGGTGTTTCGGTAGGCTTAAAGTGGCATAAAATTCAAGATAAGTTCAAAGTACTTGTCAAAAAATTTCACCCAGATATAAATGAAGGAAACAAAAAATATGAGGAAAAACTAAAGCAGATAACTTTAGCTTACACTCAACTTAAAAACACATACAGAGAAAAAATTGACACCTGATCTTAATACAAAACCAGATATAAAAATATCAGTAAAACAAACTTTTGGTATTGATGCTGATATGGAAACTAATGCTTTTTCAAAAAAGAGTGAGTATGTGCCTGAGATTGATAAAACATACAAATTCGATCGAGATACAACTCTAGCAATAATTTCTGGATTTGCTTTTAATAAAAGAGTCTTAATACAAGGATACCATGGCACAGGAAAATCTACTCATATAGAGCAAGTAGCTGCGAGATTAAATTGGCCGTGTGTTAGAGTGAATTTAGACAGTCATATAAGTCGAATTGATCTAATTGGAAAAGACGCAATAGTTTTAAAAGATGGAAAACAAGTTACTCAATTTAATGAGGGCATTCTTCCATGGTCTATTCAAAATCCAGTGGCGTTAGTTTTTGATGAATATGATGCAGGAAGGCCAGATGTAATGTTTGTTATTCAAAGAGTGCTTGAGGCTGAGGGAAATTTTACCTTACTAGATAAAAATAAAGTTATAAAACAAAATAAATATTTTAGATTATTTGCAACATCTAATACGGTTGGTCTAGGAGATACAACTGGTCTTTATCATGGAACTCAACAAATTAATCAAGGCCAAATGGATAGATGGAATATTGTAACAACCTTAAATTACCTTAACTTAGAGAAAGAAATGGAAATTGTTTTAGCTAAAAACAAAAATTTAAATAATCCAAAAGGTAAAGAAAAAGTATCAAATATGATTAAAGTAGCTTCTCTAACTAGAAAAGGATTTATTAATGGAGATATTTCAACGGTAATGAGTCCAAGGACTGTATTACATTGGGCAGAAAATACAGAAATTTTTAAAGATACAGGTTATGCCTTTAGAGTAACTTTTTTAAATAAATGTGATGAATTAGAGAAAAATACAATTGCAGAATATTATCAAAGATGTTTTGGAGAAGACCTGCCTGAGTCTCTTTTAAATATTCAAATTAAATGAGCAACAAAGATACAAATCTTAAAGAGAGATTTAAACAAGCTTTAACTTCTACAATTAGAGTTATTTCGGATGATATAGATTTAAGAAAAAAAGATGAGGCAAATAAAAATCTAAATAAATTAGATATCTTTGAGTTAGATAGTGTAGATAGCAAGAACGACTTCGTGAAAGCTAGAGCAGAGGCAGACTCTACTGCCCTAAAAAAAAAGTTTTCTGATAATAAAATTTATAAAAAAAATCTTCCAAAAAATGCAAATTATAAATCATTATATGCGATTGCAGAAAAAATAAGATATGAAATTTTAGGAAGTAAAATGCTAAAAGGAATTGAAAAAAATATAAAAGAAAATTATCAGCAGATTATAAGTCATAAGAGGAAAGATCAGCTTAAAACAAAAGACGACGTGCCTTTGGCAGAAGCATTTGAACTTTATATGTTAAAAAAATTTTACAATCTTAAATTAAACTCAATTACCACAGAAATGTTAAATTTTTGGGAAAAAGATTTTGATGAATCAATAAATGAACACATCAAATTTTTAAAAGATAATTTAGAGGACCAGAATTTATATAATTCAAAGTTTATGGAAATTTTACAAAACTTGGAAATTTTTGAAACTGAGGATGATGAGGAAACTAAAGAAGATATTCAAGAAAATGAAGATAACAATTCATCAAAAGACAATAATGATAACGGAGAAGATATAAATGATGACAACAAAGATGACAAAGCAGAGGATAGCTCAGATTCTGATTACGATATTGATCAATATAAATTAGATGAAGAATTAGTTGACACTGACTCAGATCAAGATAGTGCAGAACATATTGTTCAGAACAGAAATATTAATAACTTTAATCTTGAATATAAAATTTTTACAACTCAGTTTGATGAAATTATAAAAGCAGAAAATTTAGAAAATTCAGATGAAGCAAATAAACTAAGGAAAACTCTAGATCAACAATTAATTGGTTTCCAAGATATTGTTACAAAATTAGCAAATAAATTACAAAGAAAACTTCTTGCAAAACAGAATAGAGCTTGGGAATTTGACCTAGAGGAAGGATTGTTAGATAGCTCTAAACTTCCAAGAATAATCATGGATCCTTATAACTCTTTATCATTTAAAAAAGAAAAAGATTTAGATTTTAAAGATACAATAGTAACATTATTAATTGACAACTCGGGATCTATGAGGGGAAGGCCAATTACTATTGCAGCTATATGTGCAGATATTTTATCTAGGACATTAGAGCGATGTTCAGTAAAAGTAGAAATTTTAGGATTTACAACCAAGAATTGGAAAGGTGGTAAAAGTAGAGAGTTTTGGAACAAACAAGAAAAGCCTAAAACTCCGGGTAGACTAAATGACTTAAGACATATTATTTATAAAAGTGCTGACACACATTGGAGACAAGCAAAGAATAATTTAGGATTAATGTTGAAAGAAGGATTACTTAAAGAAAATATTGATGGTGAAGCAATTAATTGGGCCTTTACTAGATTGAAAAAAAGAAAAGAAGAAAGAAAAATAATGATGGTAATTTCAGATGGTGCTCCAGTAGACGACTCAACATTGTCAGTAAACTCAGGTGATTTTCTTGAGAAACATTTAAAAAAAATGGTCAAATTCATAGAAGAAAAAACTGAAATTGAAATATTAGCAATTGGTATTGGTCACGATGTATCTAGATATTACAATCGAGCTATTAAAATAACAGATGTTAATGAATTGGGTGACGTAATGATTTCTCAATTAGGCTCACTGTTTGAATCAAAAAAAATATTTCATTAAATATTAAATAAATCCTTATTATTCCAAGTAATTATAACTTCTGCTCCACTTCTTGTTTTTGAATTTCTACAATTTAAAGAAGCAAAATTTTTTTCTAGTAAAGTTTTTCCAATAAATAATCCAAGTCCTAATCCTTTATTTGACTTGTTATCATCACTACTAGATCTCAAATATGGTTCTCCAATTTTTGATAAAATATCTCTTGGATAACCAGATCCATCATCTTCAATTTTTATCTCTGTTATTTCACTGTCACTTTTCAAATTTATAAAAATATTTTCTTTTGCAAACTTATTAGCATTTCCAATAAAGTTTCTTAAACCATACACTATCTCGATAGATTTAGTAATTTTTTTTGCATTTGAGTCTTGATCGTAATTGAAAGTAAATTTCTTTTTACTTATCTCTTCAAAAGAGGAAATTATTTCATTTAAGTAATCACGAATAGTTATATCTTTGTCTATAAAATCATCTTCCTCAACTGGATTTAAACTTAATCGTTTAAGTATTTGGTTACATCTTTCTACTTGAGAGGATAGCAACTCAACATCTTTCTCAATTTCTTTCTGTCCTTTAAATTGCTTACTCAAATCTTGCACAATTATTTTAATTGTTGAAAGAGGAGTGCCCAGAGAATGCGCTGCTGCTGCGGCTTGTCCACCTAGTGATAAAAGTTCATGTTCTTTAGCCATTACCTCCTCCATTTTTGCCAAAGCTTCTTTCCTTAAACGAGATTGTGTTCCAAAAGTCATTGCAAAATAATTTAAAAAAAATAGAGCTATTACAAGAGCTATTGGTATTGAGTAATAATAGTAAGGACTAACGTGAAAATGTTCGTTCAATGGTGAAGGTAATTCTGTTGAATAAAAAGTTAAAAATATAATCGTAATAAATGTCAATACAACTAACAAAGTATTAGTTTTAAAACTTAAATTTGAAGATGAAAACACACTAGGAATTAGTATAAAAATTACAAAAGGATTAAGTATTCCTCCTGTAAGATAGAGTAAGATTCCTAATTGAAGTATATCGATTAATAAAAAAAAGAATGCAGATCTATCAGATAACTGAGTTTTTTTATAAATAAACATCAAATAAAGGTTACTGATTGTTCCAATAAGAATAATCAAGTTTGATATTAAAAAATCGAATTTAAAATTCAGAAAAAAATAGACAAAATATACTGCAAATAGTTGACCAAATATTCCAATCCATCTTAAACTTAAATATGTAGATTTTTTAAAGGAAAAATATTTTGAAGTTTCAAAAAACTTCATTTTATATATCTAAATTTTGCACATTAATAGAGTTTGAAATTATAAAATCTTTTCTTAACGCAACATCATTACCCATTAAGGTATGGATTAAATTCTGATCTTTTTTCATATCTTTCGAATACTGAACTTGTAACAAATTTCTGGTCTCTGGATCTAATGTGGTGCTCCATAATTCTTCTGGATTCATTTCACCTAAACCTTTGAACCTTTGAATATTCATTTTAGATTTTTCTAAATCAATTTTTTTAATATATTCTTTTGATCCTTTTTTTATTTTTTTTAAATCTTTATTATTTTTCAAAATGTATTCCTCTAATTCTTTTTCATCTTTAATATAAATACCTTTAGAGCCTTTATTTATTTTAAATAATGGAGGTTGTGCCAAATAAACATGTCCATGCTCAATTAATTTATTGAAAGGTTTGTTATTAAAAAAAGTGAGTAACAAAGCTCTAATATGAGATCCATCGACATCGGCATCAGTCATGATTATAATTTTACCATATCTTAAATCTTTTAAGTCTATTTCTTGCGCTTTTGGATCTAAGCCTAAAGCATTAATTAAAGTTATAATTTCGTTTGAAGAAATCATTTTTGAAAGAGCTTTTGTTCTTTGATCATTTCCATTATCATTTCCATTTTTCCTACTTTTAAAATCTTCAACATATGTATTCAAAATTTTGCCTCTTAAAGGTAATACTGCTTGATTAGATCTATTTCTTCCTTGTTTTGCTGAGCCTCCAGCTGAATCCCCCTCAACAATAAACAATTCAGTTCCATCCTGTTTTCCAATTTGGCAATCTGCTAACTTGCCAGGCAACCCACTTAACTCCAGCGCTCCTTTTCTTCTTACATTTTCTCTTGCTTTTCTTGCAACATCTCTTGCCATTGCTGCTTGAATGATTTTAGCTAATACAATTTTTGATATTGAAGGGTTTTGATCAAACCATATTGATAATTTTTCATTTATGATAGTTTCAACAATCATTCTTACCTCTGAGGAAACTAACTTATCTTTAGTTTGAGAAGAAAATTTTGGATCAGGAATTTTAAGTGATAATATACATGTTAATCCCTCTTTAATATCATCTCCGGAAATTGCTAATTTATTTTTCTTTAAAAGATTATGTTCGTTAGCATATTTATTTACAACTCTTGTTAATGCGCTTCTAAATCCCAAAACATGTGTTCCTCCATCTTTTTGATAAATGTTATTTGTGTAAGGTAAAACATCCTCTGAATAACCAGCGTTCCATTTTAATGAACATTCAACATCAATATTTGATTTTTTCCCCTCGATAAATATTGGTTTTTTAAACAGCTCATTCCCATTTTTATTTTGTAATTTTTCCCTTTTTTCATCTAAAAATTCTACAAATTCAACAATTCCACCAAGAAATTTAAACTCTTGAATTTTTTCTTTTTTTTGTGAGCCATCAATAAAAGTAATTTTTATTCCCTTATTTAGAAATGCTAATTCACGCATTCTTTTTGTTAAAATACTTCCACTAAATTTAATGGAGGAAAAAATTTCTTTTGAAGGAAGAAATGTTATTTGAGTTCCTGATTGTTTTGATTTTCCAACTTCTTTTAGAGGTTTTTTAGCCTCACCATTTACAAATTCTACAAAATATTTCTTACCATTTCTATTTATTTCTAATTCCAATTTTTGAGATAATGCGTTGACTACAGAAACACCTACGCCATGTAATCCTCCAGAGACTTTATAAGAATCATGATCAAATTTTCCACCTGCGTGTAATTGTGTCATGATTACTTCAGCTGCTGATTTTTTTTCACCTTTATGCATATCAATAGGTATCCCTCTTCCATCATCTCCAACAGTCACAGTTCCATCAGAATTTATTTTCACAAATATATTTTTGCAAAAACCGGCTAAAGCTTCATCTATTGAATTGTCAACTACCTCATAAACCATGTGATGCAGCCCAGTCCCGTCATCTGTATCACCAATATACATACCTGGTCTTTTTCTTACTGCCTCGAGACCTTTAAGAACTTTTATGGAGTCTGCTTCATATGTTGTGTTATGTTTCATGTATAATTTTTTTATGAGTACAAATTTATAAAATTTTTACATTTATATTTTATCTTATAAATTTAAAAAAGATATAATTATAATTGCTGAATAAATTAGTTATTGTGATTTAAATTTAAAACTTTAATTAAGTAATTTTTATATCTTCTGTACGTTCTTTTTTGTCTATTAATAAATCTTAAAAAAACATTTCTTTTTAAGTCTCTTTTTGCAATAATTGGATAATTATTTAAATGATGCCAAATACGATTTTGGCCGTCCTCTGCCCCCTCACACTCAGAGGCTGAAATTTTATAAAAGTCGTTTTTTTTTGATATAATTGAAAAAACACTTTGATCCCAACGATTTTCTATAAAATTCTTATCCTCAATTTTTTTTGACAGAGATCCGTCAATTAATTCTGTTTCGAGCATAACATTTAACCAATCTTTAAGAAGATTGATGTTCCTCTTATTCTTTTTTAAAAAAAATGAACCTGACCATATTTGAGGTGTTTCTACAATTTTCTTATTATTCTCTACTTTCAAATAATTTAACAAATCTTTTTTTGTGTATTGATACTCATCATATTTTTGAAATTTTAAATTATCATAATTTTTAAACCCTTTGCCATTGTATTCAAAAACTAGTGAATCATATTTTTGAACCATTGATATGTACTCGTAAAATCTGTTAATACCATTTTTATTAAAATGACAACCTATGTCTGCATATTGTAAAATACTATCTTCAGGTAATTTTTTAATATAATCTAAAATTATAAATGGTTTCCAAACTCCATATCCAAAAGCTCTATTTTCTCGAGTCAGATTATGATTGATATCTTTTTTTATAACTAAACTTATATCTTGCTCTGAATAAATTTTTAAATTTTCTTTTTTAAAAAATGATGAAGATTGTTCTAAAAACCTTATTTTACTTCTATTTAGATCATTAGAAGCAAAGGAGCATAGGTAAATATTATTCATTTTGTTGTATCAAAAAATATCCATGGCCACTCTAAATAACGAGTATTTTTTTTAAACCAAAAAGATAAATACCTTTCAGCTAAAAAGGCATATAAACGTTGAGTGTCATATCCTTTTAAATCAGTAAAACCAAATATTTTTTCACATTTGTCAAGCCAGGAAAATAAATCATCAAACCACTTATTAATTATATATGGTTTAGATATAAACATAATATGAGGATTATAAGATTTAGATTTTAAAACATATTCCAAAAATAAATTTTTATGTTCACTTTTCATTACACTAATTGCTTTTTCTAAATTTCCATATCCATGATGCATATCAAAATGTAATTTAATTGACCCATTGTTTTTTCCAAAAAATAAACTTGGTTTTTTTATAAATGATCTAAAACTTCTTTTTAAAAGTTTCATTTTTTTTACTTTACTTAAATCTATTTTATCACAAATAATTGCATCATAATTTTTCCAACTATTATCAGGTTCACGTAAAAGATAATTTTCAAAATTTGATAAATCTACTTCAGAATCTTTTATATTTTCTCTGACCCAAAATCTTCTTTTTTGACAGAAACCAATCCACGTATCTTTATTATGTGTCTTTAATAAATTTTTCCAAAACCAATAATGAAAGGTAAGTTCAGAATAATAACTTTCTTTGTGGTGAATATTCACTCCAGTTTTACTTGATATATATTTTTCATCAAACTGCTCTTGTCCTACTCCTGCTAATTTAAGATTTAAGTTTTCAAGAAAACCTGATTTTTTATTTGTTACACAATAAATGACAAGATTATTTTTCATTTTTTCAATTTAAAAAAGTAACTTGGTCCTAAACTTCTTGTGAAGTTATAATTATTAACTTTTAAATATTTTTTGATTTTTGACACATCTTTTTTTTTTAAAATTTCGATACAAATTAATTTTGGTTTATGAAATTTTAAATCTATGGTTTTTAGCACTTTAAAATCCATTCCCTCAATATCAATATTTAAAAAATCAAAAGGTCTCTTGATAACATCAGAGAATTTTTTTGTTTTAATGAATTCAAATTTATCAATTTTTCTCTCTCTGTATTTAGTTTTTTTATTTAAAATTGTGTTTAATGGACTAAAAATTCCCTCAAGAAAAACTTTAGTGGTTTTTCTTTGATTACTAATAGCGGCATGAATATTCATATCTTTTTTTCTTACTATATTGAAATAATCTATTGCTGTCTTATTTAGATCAACATTAATTCCCCTCCAGCCTTTTTTATAAAGCAAATAGGTATTGTTATACTTTAAAGGATGATAAGCACCAATATCTACAAAAAATTTACCTACTTCCATATTTTTAAAAAACTTTGCAATATATAAATCTTCACCACACTGAGAATAGCTTGATCTACCTATAAAAAATTTTTCTTTCCATATTAACCTATAATAAAGATATGGTTTATAAAGAATACTGTTCCTGGAAATAAATCTTTTGATCATAATTAGATAAAAAATAAAATTAACTTACATATATAATCCCTTATAAAATTTTGTTCAAATGGCGGAGAGAATGGGATTCGAACCCATGAAAGAGTATCCTCTTTACACGCTTTCCAAGCGTGCGCCTTCAACCACTCGGCCACCTCTCCAAAATCTTACATTATAAAATGAACTTTCTGAATTTTTTTTTATTCAACAAAATAAAATTTGGGAATCTTTTGTCAAATTTTACTTTTTTATACTTATGACCTCTATTGAATAAATCTATCTTTTTTTTTATTTTTTGTTGAATAATTACTGTAGAACTAAATTTTTTTGACGAAAATTCTGAGTGAGCAAAAGTTCTGAGTTTTAAAGATATTTGTTTTACCGGCATAATATTATTGAAATGCCACCCAGCGTTTTTAAAAACCTGAATATCTTTTTCTTTATCTATTCTATAAAATTTATACCTAAGATTTTTACGCAAAATTTTTTGTCTTAGAAAATCTAAAGATTTTAAATTTTTTTTTTTTGCTACTCTAGTACCTTCCCATGGACTTTCGTGAGGATTATAAAGATTAAATTTATAATTAAAACAATCATGTAAAAAAATTCCATATTTTTTTTTTAATGAAAAATTTTTTAAAAACTTGGGCTTAATGATTTCATCTGGATCAGAAAAAAAAATATAATCTTCAGGAGATAAGAATTTAGTGCACTTAAGTAAATGTTCTCTTTGCATGGCTTGATTTTCCCATCTATTATTTTTTTTTGGGAAAGGGCTTTTTAAAAAAAAATATCTTATTTTTTTTTTATTATAACTTTTATCCCAAATAAAATTCTTTTTTTTTAGTTTTCCCGTGTGATCAAATTTAGACTCACATATTACAAAATAATCAACATACTTCTCTAAAATTTTATATCTCAGTTTAAACATAAAATTATTATCAAAGAAAGTTATACAATCAGCAATTTTATTTATCATTTTTCTTTATTAATTTTTAAAACACCAATAAAAGCCTCTTGAGGTATTTCTACTCTACCAAATTGTTTTGATCTAGCTTTTCCTTTTTTCTGTTTTTCTAAAAGTTTTCTTTTTCTGTCCGTTGCGCCGCCACCATGAATTTTAGTTAATACGTCTTTCTTGAATCCTTTTATTGTTTCTCTCGCAATAATTTTGCCTCCTATTGCAGCTTGAACCGGGATCATAAAATTATGTCGTGGTATTAAATCTTTTAATTTTTCGCAAACTTCTCTCCCCGTTTTTTGTGCAAAATCTTTATGTATCATCATCGCTAAAGCATCGACAGACTCTCCATTTACTAAAATACCAAGTTTTACTAAATCTCCCTCTCTATGTTCAATAATTTCATAATCGAAACTAGCATATCCACTTGTCATGGATTTTAATCTATCATTAAAATCGAAAACGACTTCATTCAATGGTAATTCATAATTTACGACAGCTCTATTTCCTGAGTAACTTAAATTAGTTTGAATTCCCCTTTTATCCTGACACATCTTTATAATTGAACCTAAATATTGGTCAGGAGTAATAATTGTTGCTTTTATCCATGGCTCCTCAATATATTTTATCAAAGTTGGATCAGGTAAACTTGTTGGATTTTGAAGATCAATTATATTTCTATTATTAAGGTGGACTTTATAAACAACACCAGGTGTAGTTGTTAACAAATTAACATCAAATTCCCTTTCTAGCCTTTCTGTTACAATTTCCAAATGAAGTAAACCTAAAAATCCACACCTAAAACCTAATCCTAAAGCAGATGATGACTCGGGTTCAAATGAAAAACTTGCATCATTTAATTGTAATTTAGCTAGACCATCTTTAAGTTTTTGAAAT
>MDTE01007927.1_pt1 | contig 21269 bp, 21 predicted proteins | sample 811231 | NCBI WGS metagenome assembly MDTE01 (sample SAMN05326651, study PRJNA326480) | marine metagenome | isolation source: seawater | place: Indian Ocean: Red Sea | collected 2010
AAGTTAAAAATTTACACGTGTCTTATAGTGAGAAAAAATTGGGCTTCTTTTAACCAATAATATATAATGGCCCATGATTCTATATCATGGGCCGAAATATAAAAATGAAAGTATCAGCCACATTATCAGCAAAGAAATTACTTAGTGAACTTAAAGAAGTTCATGGTGAAGATCTTTTATTTCATCAATCTGGAGGTTGTTGCGATGGTAGTGCTCCAATGTGTTTTCCTGCAAAAGAGTATATGGTTGGAAATAGCGATGTAAAATTAGGTGAAATAGATGGAACTCCGTTTTATATTAATGAAGAACAATATGAAAAATGGAAACACACGGATCTCACTATAGATGCTGTAAAAGGTATTGGAGGCATGTTTTCACTAGATAATGGAACTGGAAAGAGGTTTCTAACTAAGTCAGAAATCTGCGTGGTTGTTGATAACGCTAAGAAATAAATCAACTAATCTCTTTATAGACAACTTCATAAATATCTGTATTTAATATTATATGAGCCAATTTTTATTGACTGATATAAGGAAAAAATTTCTTAACTATTTTAAGCAAAACAATCATGAAATAGTAGACTCAAGTAATTTGGTTCCTAATAATGATCCAACCTTGATGTTTACTAATTCCGGAATGGTTCAATTTAAAAATGTTTTTACCGGTTTAGAAAAAAGACCATATAAAAGGGCCACAACATCTCAAAAGTGTGTAAGAGCAGGAGGAAAACATAACGATTTAGAAAATGTAGGTTATACTCCAAGACACCATACATTTTTTGAAATGTTAGGCAATTTTTCTTTTGGAGACTATTTTAAAGAACAAGCCATAGATCATGCTTGGAAATTATTAACTAAAGATTTTCAACTACCAAAAGAAAAACTTTCTGTAACTGTTTTTCATGAAGATGAAGACTCGTATAAACTTTGGAAAAAAGTTGCTGGTTTAAACGAAAAAAAGATAATTAAAATTTCAACCTCTGATAATTTTTGGTCTATGGGAGATACTGGTCCTTGTGGACCTTGCTCAGAAATATTCTATGATCATGGAGATAAACTCAAAGGGGGCCCTCCAGGTAGCACCGACCAAGATGGAGATAGATTTATAGAAATATGGAATCTAGTTTTTATGCAGTACGAACAAATTTCAAAAGAAAAAAGAATAAATTTACCCAAACCCTCAGTAGATACCGGGATGGGTCTTGAAAGAATGACTGCAGTTCTTCAAGGAACTCATGACAATTATAATATCGATCACTTTAAAAAAATTATTGAAGCTTCATCTGATATTATTAAGGTAGCAATAAATAAAAATACCATTGCAAGCCATAGAGTAATTTCAGACCATTTAAGAGCTAGCAGTTTTTTAATAGCTGAAGGAATATTGCCTTCCAACGAAGGAAGGGGATATGTTCTTAGAAGAATAATGAGAAGAGGTATGAGGCACGCACATTCATTAGGAAGTAAGTCTCCCATTTTTCACAAACTTTTTGACGTTTTGCTAAGTGAAATGCAAAATAGTTACCCAGAATTAAAAACAGGTAAAGATCTTATAATTGAAACTTTAAAAAATGAAGAAGAGAAATTCTCCTCTCTACTAGAAAGAGGCATGAAAATTTTAGATGAAAATTTAAATAAAGTTCAAAAAAATACATTGCCTGGTTCAGTTGCTTTTAAATTGTACGACACTTATGGTTTTCCAATAGATTTAACTGCAGATATTTTAAGAACTAAAAATATTCAAGTTGATCATGTTGCATTTGAAAAAGAAATGGAAAAAAGTAAAGCTGTAGCTAGAGCTAATTGGAAAGGCTCTGGAGATAAATCAGTTGAGGAAAAATGGTTCAAAATTAGGGAGGAATTAAAACCAACAGAATTTTTGGGATATGAATTTGATAAGGCAGAAGGAGTTGTACTTAAAATTTCTAAAGATAATAAATTTGTTAATACAGCAAAAGATGGAGACCAGATTGAAATCATCACGAACCAAACACCTTTTTATGCAGAGTCAGGCGGTCAAGTTGGAGACAAAGGAATAATGTATAACTCTGGTTGTAAAATAAATATAATCGATACTCAAAAAAAAATGGGAGATCTTTTTGTTCATACAGGTAAAATTAAAAAGGGCACGATAAATATTGGTCAAAGCGTGAATCTAGAAATAGATTTAGAAAAAAGAAATAATTCTAAAGCCAATCATTCTGCGACCCATTTGCTGCACGAGTCTTTACGAAGGACTTTAGGTAAACATGTAACTCAAAAAGGATCATTGGTCTCTCCCGAAAGACTAAGGTTTGATTTTAGTCATAATAAACCAATTGAAAAAGAAGAGATGAGTAAAATAAATAAAATTGTAAATGAAGTAGTTGAAAGTTCGACTGACGTGCAAACAAGAATAATGACACCTAAAGAAGCAATAAAAATGGGTGCTTTAGCTCTTTTTGGAGAGAAGTACGGCGAAGAAGTCAGAGTAGTGTTTATGGGAAAAGAGTCTAATGGTTTTTTTTCAACTGAGTTATGTGGAGGAACACACGTTAAAAACACAAAAGAAGTTGGAAAATTTAAAATTATTAGTCAGTCTTCAATTGCATCTGGAGTAAGGAGAGTAGAAGCTCTAAGAGACAAGCAACTTACTGAGCATGAGAAGTCTCAAGAAAAAGATAGAACGTTAAAAGAAAAAACTACCAAAGAACAATTAGAAAAAATTAAAAAAGAAATTTTAAGTTATAAAATTAAGCCGGATTTAAGTGAAAACAAAGATTTAGTAGAGAATTTAAAAAATTTAAACAAACAACTTGAAAAAATAAAAGTTCAAAACGTAATTAAAGATAAAAATAAAAATAAAATTAAAGACAAAAAAATTGGTAATTATGTAATTAGAGAACAAGTTCTCAATGACTTTCCACCAAAAGAATTGAGAAGTGTAATTGATCAAGGAAAAAAGGATATCAAAAAAGGTATAATAATAAGCATTTCTACTTTTGAGGATAAAGTTGGAGTTGCCGTTGGAATTACAAATGATCTTATTACAAAATATGATGCAGTGAAGTTTGTAAAAATTGCCTCTGAAATACTTGGAGGAAAAGGTGGCGGAGGTAGAAAAGATTTTGCACAAGCCGGAGGTATAAAAAAAGATAAAATTGAGGAAGCTTTTAAAGCTATAACCGATAAAATTATTTAAGTTTTTTTTTAAGGTTTGAATTTATTTCTTCTAAAAATTCACTAGTTGTCAAAAATTTTTGATTTTTACCAATCAATATCGCTAAATCTTTAGTCATAGAACCATTTTCAACTGTTTCTATGCAAACTTTTTCAAGAGAACTTGCAAATTTAATTAATTGTTCGTTACCATCCAGGTTACCTCTGTGAGACAAACCTCTTGTCCAGGCAAATATAGAAGCAATAGGGTTTGTAGAAGTTTCTTTACCTGCTTGGTACTGCCTATAATGCCTGGTCACAGTCCCATGAGCCGCCTCCGCTTCAGCTATTTTCCCATCTGGTGTTCGAAGCACACTAGTCATTAATCCCAGCGAACCGTATCCTTGAGCAACAGTGTCAGACTGGACATCTCCATCATAATTTTTACAGGCCCAAATATATTTTCCACTCCACTTCATAGCACAAGCTACCATGTCATCAATTAATCTATGTTCATACGTTATACCAGCCTCATTGAATTTATTTTTAAATTCTTTTTGAAAAATTTCCTCAAAAATATCTTTAAATCTTCCATCGTAAGCTTTTAAAATTGTATTTTTTGAAGAAAAGTAAACAGGCCATTTTCTAACTAAACCATAATTCATACATGCTCTAGCAAAATCTTTTATGGAATTATCCAAATTATACATTGAAAGGGCTATACCTGGACCGTCGAAATTAAAAACCTCACGTTCTATTTTATCTTTTCCATTATCCGACTCCCATTTGATAGTCATTTTTCCTTTACCTGGAACTTTAAAATCTGTTGCTTTATATTGATCTCCAAAAGCATGTCTTCCAACTATTACACTTTCTGTCCAATGAGGAACCAATCTAGGAACATTTTTACAAATTATTGGTTCTCTAAAAATTGTGCCACCAACGATATTTCTTATTGTACCGTTAGGTGATCTCCACATTTTTTTTAAATTAAATTCTTTTACTCTGGCCTCATCTGGAGTTATTGTTGCACACTTAACGCCAGCCCCATATTTCTGGATAGCTTTAGCGGCATCTATAGTAATTTGGTCATTTGTTTTATCTCGGCTTTCCATTCCTAAGTCGTAATACTTTAGATTTATATCCAAATAAGGTCTTATGAGTTTATCTTTTATAAACGACCAAATAATTCTGGTCATTTCGTCGCCATCTAGCTCAACTATTGGATTTTTTACCTTTATTTTAGCCATAAAAATATAATTTGATTATGTGAGATTTTTATACATATTAATAAAAAAATTAGCAAACGTATTATAAATGCATTATGGATAATATTTTTCCAAAAATACACAAAGAAGGTTATAAGTTTTTAGCTATTTCGATAATTATAACATTTATCGTCTGGCTGTTTTCTGGAACCTTAGGTTTCATTTTCATCTTGTTAACTATCTGGGTTTATTATTTTTTTAGAGACCCAGAAAGAATTTCTATAATGGATGATAAATTTCTAGTTAGCCCTGCTGATGGATTAATTTCTAATATTTCAAATATCTCTGGTCCTATAGAACTTGGTTTAGAAAATAAGTCCTATACCAAAGTGAGTATCTTTATGAATGTATTTAATTGCCATGTTAATCGAATACCAGTATCAGGTTCTGTAGAAGAAATTTTATATAAGCCTGGTAAATTTATAAATGCGTCTCTTGATAAAGCTAGTGAAGAAAATGAAAGAAGTTATTACAAAATTAAAACAAAAAGTGGAGATGAAATTATAGTAGTACAAATTGCTGGACTGATAGCTAGAAGAATTGTAACTGATATTAAAAAAAATCAAAATTTAAAACAAGGTGAAAGAATAGGGATGATCAGATTCGGTAGTAGAGTTGATGTTTATTTTAGTAATATGAAACTACTTGCAAAAGTAGGACAAAACGTTTTAGCAGGAGAGAGCTTAATTGCTGAACAATGAATCAAGAAAAAAAACAATTTAGAATAGTTTCATCAAAGAAGACAAAGTATATCTTACCTAATATTCTTACTTTAGTAGGAGTTTGTCTAGGGATAAGCTCAATTAAATTTTCAATAGACGGCAACTTTAATCTTGCAGTTATATTTATTTTGTTTGCTGCAATTTTAGATGCTTTAGACGGAAGAATCGCAAGACTAATTAAAGGGACTTCTCAGTTTGGTAAAGAGTTAGACTCCCTGACAGATTTCGTTAGCTTTGGTATTGCTCCAGCTTTTATAATTTATTTTTGGGAACTTAATAATTATGGAAGAGTTGGTTGGGCAATAACTCTAATATATTCGATTTGTTGTGTAATAAGGTTAGCTAGATTTAATATTACTAAAGTAGATGAAAATGAAAGCTGGAAAGAGAATTATTTTGAAGGTATTCCTTCACCAATAGGAGCAATTTTAGTTCTTTTACCACTTATATACGAACTTTCAGATTTAGAAAAAAATCTAGATTTAAAAGTAGTTGTCCCTTATTTAATAGTTGCAATTTCTCTGTTATTAATAAGTAAATTTCCAACTTTTTCATTTAAAAAGATTACAATATCACCAAAGCTTACTATTTTTATTTTATTTTGTATTGGAATTTTTTTTGTGAGTTTGATGTTCTTTACTTTTGAAACACTTTTGTTTTTTGGAGTTATGTATTTTATTACTATACCCATAGCCTTTTTCACTTATTTTAAAAAAAATAAAAAATCAAGTCTAGCCGCATCAGAGGAAGATCATGAAGATATTCTTTAATGAAAAAAACAAAAAGAAGTAAAAAAAGTAGAACTTGGGTTATTAAACAACACAGAGATCCTTTTTTTAAAAAATCTAAGACATTAGGTTATCGTTCAAGATCTGCATTTAAATTGATAGAGCTTAACAAAAAATTTAAATTTTTAAAAAAAAATAATAATTTACTAGATATTGGTTCTAGCCCTGGTGGATGGGCTCAAGTTGCTATTAAAAATATTTCTAAAGGAAAAGTCCTTTCTATTGACATAAAAAATATGGAAGAAGTAAAAAATGTATCATTTATTAGATGTGATTTTTTTGAAAAAGAAACAAAAAGCAAAATATTAGAACATTTTGGGTGTAAACTAGATGTAATAATTTCAGATATGGCAGCAAATACAACGGGTAATAAAGACCTAGATTGTATTAGAACGAATCAACTTTGTATGGAAGTTATCACTTTTTCTTCGAAAATACTCAAAAACGATGGGATTGTTATAGCTAAGCTTTTTATGGGTCAAGATTTTTTAGATGTTAAAAAATTAGCTAAAGAAAAATTTAAAAATGTTCAATTTTTTAAACCAGAAGCAAGTAGAGACGAGTCAAAAGAAACTTATATACATTGTTCATCATTAAAGACTTTATAAATTTATAAAATCATTTATAAGTTTATATGGAACCAATAAAAGAATCCTTAACATTTGATGACGTGCTTCTGGTGCCAAGATACTCAGAAATTTTACCGTCACAGGCTGATATCAGAACAGAATTATCTAAAAGTATAAAACTTAAAGTTCCATTTATCTCATCTGCTATGGACACGGTAACGGAGTCTAAGATGGCAATAGCAATGGCAAAAGCAGGAGGGATAGGAGTGATACACAGAAACTTAAATATAAAAAAACAAAGTCTTGAAGTAATTAAAGTAAAAAAAATGAAATTGTTAGTTGGGGCAGCAATTGGGACGGGAAAAGCAGATCTTGTAAGAGCAAAGTCTCTAATCGACTCTGGTGTTAATTTATTGGTAGTAGATACAGCTCATGGTTATAGCAAAAGAGTTATTGATACATTAAGAAAAATTAAAAAATATCATTCTAATGTTTCTGTTTGTGTGGGAAATATTGCAACAGGAGAAGCTGGAAAAAAACTTTACAATGAAGGGGCAGATATAATTAAAGTGGGTATTGGACCAGGATCGATATGCACGACTAGAATGATCGCAGGTATTGGAGTGCCTCAAATAACTGCAATAATGGAAGTCAAAAAAGCTTTAAAAAATAAAAAAATTAAAATTGTATCCGATGGAGGAATTAAATTTTCAGGAGACGCTGCCAAAGCTTTAGCCGCAGGAGCAGATGCAATAATGATGGGATCAATTTTTGCAGGAACCGATGAAAGCCCCGGTAAAAAATTTAAAATAGGAAATAAAATCTATAAATCATATAGAGGCATGGGCTCTATAGGAGCTATGTCCTCGGGTTCCTCAGATAGGTATTTTCAAAAAAATCAAATTGATAAATCAAAGTATGTTGCTGAAGGAGTTGAAGCTAGAGTAAGATACAAAGGCCCAGTTTCAAAAATTATTTATCAGTTACAGGGTGGCTTAAGATCTTCAATGGGTTATATTGGTGCTAAAAATTTAGAGGGAATAAAGAAAAATGCCAAGTTTATTAAAATAACAAAAGCCGGATTTTATGAAAGCATGGTACATAGCGTAGAAACAACAAACAGTGGAACAAATTACAAACTATGAAAAAAAAATGCTTTAAAACAGTAATAGTCAAGATAGCTATTATGATGTTATTTTTTCCAAATCTTCATGCAGAAAAAAAATTTTTTAATGAAGGGAAAATTTTATTTGAAAAGAAAAAATTTAATGAAGCAAAAATTAAGTTTGAAAAGGATATCGTTTTTAATCCTAAAAATGAAAATTCTTATCTTTATTTAGCTAAAATTTTTAATAAAAAGGAAGATAATTCGGAGGAAGAAAAAAATTTAAAAACAGTAATTTTGTTGAATCCAAAAAATGAGGAAGCTGTTTATCATTTAATATTACTAAGCATTAAAAGATCAAATTATGAAAAATCAGAAAAACTTGTAAAAAAATTTAAGAGTATTTGTGTAGAGCTTTGTTATCTAGAAAAAGAATTAAAAACAAAATTACAGAATTCATTAAAATAATAATGAATGCTAAACAGGAAAAAGAAAAGATTATAATCGTTGATTTTGGTTCGCAGGTAACGAAATTAATAGCCAGAAGAGTAAGAGAATTAGGTGTTTATTCTGAAATCTTAAATTTAAATGATCTGAAGAAACTTAAAAGTTTCGATGGAATAAAGGGCATCATTCTGTCTGGAGGCCCCTCAACGGTAACAAAAAAAAGTTTTCCTAATATCCCATTTAAATTATTTAATTTAAATATTCCTATATTAGGAATTTGTTATGGACTTCAATTATTAGCTATTAACTTTAAAGGAAAAGTAAAATTTGGAAAAAAAAATAGAGAATTTGGGAGGTCAATATTGAAGAAAAAAAGAGACTCTCTGTTAACAAAAAATTTTTTTTCAAAAAAAAAAATTTCAGTATGGATGAGTCATCAAGATATTGTTTCAAAACTTCCAATAGGATTTAAAAAGATAGCTTTTACTGATGACTCATCTTTAACAATTATCGAAAATAAAAAAAAGAAATTATATGGTATTCAATTTCATCCTGAGGTCACTCATACAGACAACGGAAAAATTCTGATAAAAAATTTTATTTTTTTGATTTGTAAGGTTAAAAAAAACTGGATTGTAAATAATGAGAAAAATAAAATTATAAATAAAATTAAAGCTGAAGTTAAAAATGATAAAGTCATATGTGCTTTGTCAGGGGGAGTAGACAGTAGTGTTGTTGCTCTTTTAGTACATAAGGCAGTTAGAAATAATCTTAACTGTATAATGGTCGATACAGGATTAATGAGAAAAAATGAGTTTAAATACACTTACTATATTTTTAAAAAATACTATAAACTAAATGTAAAATTAATAAATGCATCAAAATTATTTTATAAAAAATTAGAAAACATTACTGATCCTGAAAAAAAAAGAAAGATTATAGGAAATTTATTTATAAAAATTTTTGAAAAAGAAGCTAGAAGTTTTAAGAATGTTAAATACTTGGCTCAAGGAACACTGTATCCAGATGTTATTGAAAGCAAATCTTCAACGGGAAGTGAAACCTCAAAAATAAAATCTCATCATAATGTTGGAGGTCTTCCAAAAAAAATGAACTTACAGCTAATTGAACCATTAAAAGATTTATTCAAAGATGAGGTTAGAAAACTTGGAAACTCTATAGGTCTAAGAAAAGATATTTCTAGTAGACATCCTTTTCCAGGCCCTGGACTTGCAATCCGTATTGTGGGTAAAATTACACCTGAAAAAATTAAAATTTTACAAGAAGCTGATGATATATTTATTAATGAATTAATTAAAAATAAAATTTATCATAAAATTTGGCAAGCATATGCCGCCTTACTTCCGGTCAAAACTGTTGGCGTAATGGGAGACTCTAGAACTTATGAATATACTTGTTTGCTAAGAGCTGTTACCTCAGAAGATGGAATGACAGCTGATTACTTTAACTTTTCTCAAGAATTCTTAAACAAAATTGCAAATAAAATAATTAATGGAGTCAAGGGGATAAATAGAGTTGTGTATGATATAACATCTAAACCACCAAGTACAATTGAATTAGAATAATGAAATTAAAAATAAAAAAAATTATAAATAAAAAAAACAAATCACCACTGATTTGTCTAACCGCATACTCAAAAAATGTTTCAAAAATTTTAGATAAATATTGCGACATTATTTTAGTTGGAGACTCTTTAGCCAATGTTTTATATGGGATGAAAAATACTCACCAAATAACTTTATGGTCAATGATAGAACATGCAAAAAGCGTAAAACTAGGAGTTAAAAAATCTTTATTAGTTGTTGATATGCCTAAGAATACTTATTCAAATAGTAAACTTGCTCTTAAAAACGCAAAAAAGATTCTTAAAACAACAAAATGTGATGCAGTTAAAATTGAAAACAATAGAAAAAATTTCACTATTATAAAAAAACTCACCAGTTCAGGAATACCTGTTATGGGCCATATTGGCTTTACCCCACAATATATTAATAAGTTTAAACCAGTAACTTACTCAAAAAAAGATGAAAAAAAACTAATGGATGATGCATTTAAGATTCAAAAAGCAGGAGCATTTTCAATAGTGATCGAGTGTGTTTCTGCAAGGATATCAAAAAAAGTTACTGAAAGTCTTGAAATTCCAACTATAGGAATAGGAGCTTCAAAATTTTGCGATGGTCAAATTTTAGTTACAGATGATTTACTTGGTTTAAGTGGTTTTTATCCTAAATTTGTAAGAAAATACACTAACTTAAAAAAAATTATTGAAATCAGTATTCAAAAATATAGAAAAGATGTTCTTAAAAAAAAATTTCCCAATAAAGGAAATAGCTTTTAAATTATGACCGAAGATACATTAAACGAAAATAGTAAACTAAACCAAATAATCTCTTCATTTAAAAAAAGAGCAAAGTTATATATTTCTATTATATTATTAATTTTGGTTTCTCTTTTTCTTATGTTTTTTATTCAAGAAAAAGACATTAGAAATGATGTCAAAGTTTCTAATAAGTATAATAAAGCATTAGTATTATTAAAAAATAAAAAATTAGATGAGAGTAAAATAATTTTAGATGAAATAGTTAAAAAAAAACATAGGTTTTATTCACCTATGTCTCTTTATCTAATTATAGATAATGATCTTGAAAAAGATAAATCAAAAATATTAATTTCATTTAATAAAATTGTGAACTCAAAAAAAATAGATCAAGAACAACAAAACTTAATAAAAATTAAAAAAGCTTTATTCATGTTCGAAAATAATATTCAAGAAGATGAAATTATTAAGACGCTCAAGCCAATTATAAACTCAGACTCAAAATGGAGAAACAGAGCAATAGAATTAATCGGCGACTATTATTCACATAAAGGTGAAAATCTTAAAGCAGATGAATATTATAAATTGCTAAATGTTCAGGATAATTAAAAAAAATGCGGAAGTTATACATCCTAATCTTTTTTTTGTTATTAGTTGGCTGTTCCTTTGATAACAAGACTGGAATATGGGATGGAGGAGAAGTTGTAAAAAAAAGTAAATCAGCAAAAAAAGATATTAGAAATTTAAAAAAAAATAGAAAATTATCTTGTCTTTTTATCAAAACCGAAAAATGTTTAGAGGAAAAAAATTTAGAGGGACTTCAATATGAGGATGTTTTTACAGAAGATAAACTTTTTAATAGTGAAGTTATAGTGGATTTAGATTATAGATTTTCTATAAATGACCCTGTAAAAAACACAAACACACTAGAAGAATTTAACAACTTAGTTAATTTTGATTACATTAACAATAAAGATATTATTTCAAAGGGTAAAAAATTAAAAACTAATATTTTTTCAAAAATCTTAAACTATAATAATATGGTCATTTCACATGATCATAAAGGAATAATTTCTGTATATTCAATCGAGGAAAAGAGGAAGATATGGGAATTTGATTTTTATAAAAAAAAGTTCAAAAAATATAAAAAAAAGGTTTATTTAGCTATTGATGACAATACAGTATTTGCTGCAGATAATTTAGGCTATCTTTATGCTTTGGATTTAAAAAACAAAAAGTTAATTTGGGCAAAAAATTTTGGTATTCCATTTAGATCAAATCTTAAAATTCAAGAAAATCAAATCTTTTTGGCTAATCAAGATAATACTATTTATTCAATTAACAAAAAAACTGGAAACGTAATTTGGCAGTATGCCACGAGTCCAACCAAGCTTAAAAATGTGTTTAAAAATAATATAGCTACAGATGTATTAAGCTCAAATTTGTTTTTTTTAAACACTTCGGGTGAAATGTATTCAATTAATTATTTAAGCCAAAGAATAAATTGGGTTATCAATTTTAAAAAATCAACTCTTGGATTTGAAGAAGACCTATTTTTTGGCCAACCTCTTGTTGTCAAAGATAGTACTGTTATAATTTCAGCTTCTAATACGCTTTTAAATTATGATGCTGTTAGTGGTTCTAGATATTTTAAAATTCCTTTATCTGTAGTTTTAAAACCAATAGTGACTAGTAATAATATTTTTCTTTTAACAAAATCGAATTTTTTGATTTGTTTAGATAAAAAATCGGGAAATGTCATATGGTCGAAAAAAATTAAAAACCAATTTACTTCAAAAAAACATTTAAAATTAAGTAAGAAAATGGGTTCTTTAATAGATATGACAATTGCAAAAAATGAAATATTTATTGTTTCTAAAAATGGATATCTTCTTACTTTTAATTATAAAAACGGTTCATTAAATTATTTTGATAAGATTTCAAGATCTGGATTTTCAAGCAGAATGACCTTCTCAAATGGCTATATGTATATTTTAGACAAGAATAAAAGATTAATAAAATATAATTAGTTATTGGACCGATTACTCAATAAAGAAAGTTGTGTTATTTTTCCTTTACCTAGTTCATCTGTTGGTTTGATAGGGTATTCACCGGTAAAATAATGATCACTATATTGAGGATAGGCTGAGTTTCTTTTTTCGTGACCTAGGGCTCTATAAAGACCATCGAGGCTTAAAAATTTTAAAGACTTAGAGCCTATATAACTACATATCTCTTCATTAGTTTTATTGTTTGCTAATAATTCTTTTTTAGTTGGCATGTCAACGCCGTAAAAGTCTGGAAACTTTATTTCTGGACACGCTATTCTAACATGAACTTCTTTTGCTCCTGAGTCATAAAGCATCTTTACGATCTTGTGACAGGTAGTACCTCTAACCAGTGAGTCGTCTATTAAAATAATTTTTTTATCTTTCAGTGCCGTTTTTGTAGAACTAAGTTTTAATTTTACTCCAAGACTTCTAATACTTTGTGATGGTTCAATAAAAGTTCTTCCTACATAATGATTTCTTATAAGACCCAATTCAAACTTTTTTTTAGTATGTTGAGCATATCCGATTGCAGAAGGTACACCAGAATCTGGTACTGGCACTACAATATCTGCTTCTACATCACTTTCCTTTGCTAATTCTTCGCCAAACCTTTTTCTGTAATCATATGCACAAATACCATTTATAATACTATCAGGTCTTGCAAAATAAATGTATTCAAAAACACAAGGCCTTGCTTTTTGTTTTGGAAAAGGTTTTGCGCTAATTAATTTTTTGTCCTCAATAACAACTATTTCTCCGTTTTCAACTTCTCTTAAAAATTTTGCTCCAACGATATCTAAAGCACAAGTTTCAGAAGTAAGAATATAAGAGTCTTTCAGTTTTCCAATCACCAGAGGTCTTATTCCAAAAGGGTCTCTTACACCAATAAGTTTTTTATTGGTCATTAAAATCAAGGAGTATCCGCCTTGAATTTGAAATAATGCCTCTATAATTTTATCTACTATTTTCTCTCTTTTTGACTTTGCTATTAATTGTACAATCGTTTCAGTGTCACTAGTAGTTCTAAATATTGCACCATCTTTTACTAAATTATTTCTGAGAGTAATTGCATTAGTCAAGTTACCATTATGTGCAACGCTTAATCCTCCACTATGAAGATCAGCAAAAAAAGGCTGAATATTTCTAAGGGATGTTTCTCCAGTAGTTGAGTATCTATTATGACCTATGGCAAAATTTCCTGGAAGTTTTTTAATTACATTGCTTTTTGTAAAACTATCTCCTACTAAACCATGTCTTTTTTCTGAATGATAACTTTTACCGTCATAGGAAACTATTCCACAACCTTCTTGACCTCGATGTTGAAGAGCATGAAGACCCAAAGCTACCAAAGCAGAAGCATCCTCTTGGTTAGATATTCCAAAAATACCGCACTCTTCTCTAAGTTTATCAGAATTAAATTTTTTCAATTTTTTCCTTGGTATTGTCAAAATCTTCAATTTTAGGAAATTCATCAATCAAGATTTCACTTCCTTTTTTAACAAAGTTAAAAGTTAGAGACTTCTCTACTTCTATATTCCAATTGTTAAAAGGATAAAACCAATTTACAATTGAATACAAACATACTGATACTACGTAACCTTTAAAAACACCAAAGAATAATCCAAAAGTTTTATCCATTGGGCCAAAACCTGTCCATTTCATAGAACTACTGAATGCTTTACCAACCAAAATAGTGAGGAAAAGACACAAAACATAAATTGCAACACTCAAGCCAATATTGTTTATAAAGGGTGAATCAATATATTCAGAAACCCAAGGTTGTAATTTTGGAACTAAAATTATTGTAACAATTAACGCAACTATCCATTTCATAAAAGAGATAAAACTTAAAGTAAAACCCTTCATGACACACTGAAATGTTGCGTAAATCATAATTATTAAAAAAACTGCATCAAACCAACCAATATTGTCAGTTAAATTTTCAAGAAAACTTTCAATCATTTTCTAAACTTCAGCTTTCCCAAAAGGCTGCAGAATCAAAATTAGTTTAGGCAACAGAGTTAGTACAGATATCAAGGCAAGTAACATTGCTATCCCAGTAAAAACACCAAAATATATTGTTGGAATAAAGTTGGATAAAACTAAGATCGAGAAACCAAAAACAATTGTAATAGAAGTATTAAGAATAGCAATTCCAACTGTGCTATGGCATCGGTCAACGGTAAGTTTATAATCTTTAATTTTTTGGAATTCTTCTTTAAACCTATAAATATAGTGAATACTATTATCTACAGCTATACCAATTGTAATAGCGGCTATAGTAATTGTCATCATATCAAGTGGAATACCCATTATACCTATAATTCCAAGTATAAAGAATGCAGCCATAAAGTTTGGAACGACACCTATGATTGATAAAGTGAAATTTCTAAATAACACAAAAAACATGAAAGAAATTCCTAACATTACTATACCCAAAGTAAGAATTTGAGACTTAAATAAGCTTTGGAGCAAATTATTAAATAAGATTAAAACTCCAGCTAATCTATAATCCTCAGTATTAATATCTAATTTATTATTTATGTCATTTTGAATTTTATTAATTAATTCATCTCTTCTTAAATTTTCAAGTGAGTCTTTTACCCTTACACTTATTCTTGCCTCATTATTTTCAACTGAAATATACGGACTAACAATTTCTCTTTTTATTTCTTCAGGTATTTTGCTATATAACACTGCTATCTCCAAACTTTGTAATTCTTTTCCATTAAGATCCTCAGCTACTCTTATTATAGAGCCAAAAGATAGAACTTTACCTATTTCTGGAAGTGAGTCTAAGTAATCATGAACTTTTAGAATTCTATCTATCTTATTTCTAGTAAACCAATAAGTCGAGTCATCTTGCGTATTATCGTCTTCGTCCCAATCAAGTTCATCATCTTCAAGTTTTTCCTCTTTTTTTTCTGGAAATTTAATGATTATATCTAATGGAGTAGTACCACCTAATTCATCATCAATTTTTTTCATTCCTTTATAAATCTCTGTTTTTTTATCAAAATAATTTATAAAACTATTTTCTACTTCCAGTTTAGAGATTCCAAAAATACTTAGAATTATTACAAAAATAGCTAAACCAAAAATTACACCTGTATTTTCTTTAGAAAAGCTACTAAGGGCCGAGGTAATCTTTGATTTTTCAGTATCTTTAATTTCTACCTTTTCATTGATGGTAAAAATACTTAACAATGCAGGCAATAAAGAAAAAGTGACAGCAATAGAAACAATAAGACCCAAAGTCATCATCCAACCAAAATCAATAATAGGTTTGATACCGCTAAATATAAGAGATAAAAATGCACATATTGTTGTTAAAACAGTATAAAGAATTGGCTTAAACATCTTTTTACATGTTTCTAAGATAGCTTCTTGACTGCTAAGTTGACTGAACTCTTTTTTTAACTGTAAGAATCTTACTGTAACATGAATATTCATTGCCATGTTAAGTATAAGCATTAAGGCAATAAAATTTGAAGATATAACAGTGACTTTCCAACCTGTTATTCCTAACAGTCCAGTCATAATGATTACAGAAGCAGAGCATCCTAAAAGAGGTATAATCACCCATTTAATATTTTTAAATACCAACCAAAGAGTAGCAACAATAAATAAAAATACACCAATACCAAAAACAACAATATCATTTTTGATATATGACATCATATCATCAGCAATCATCGGAATACCCCCAAGATGTATCTTGGCATTTTCAGAATATTTTGTAATAACTTCCCTGATTTCTTTTATATTTTGGTGATTTTTTTGATTATATAAGTTTTTGTATTCTTCATATTCTTTTAAAAATAAACTGTATTTCTCTCTCTCTTTTTTTGTCAATTTACTTTCAAGAGTTAGATTAAAGTAATCATTTTTAATTTTGATATATTCAGCAAGCTTTTTATCTTGTTTGAGATAAACTACTATTCCAGATGTTTTTCCGTCCTCACTAATTACATAATTTTTATATATAGGACTATCAAGTATCTCTTTAAAACCCCTTTCTTTGTCAATATCTGGATATGATAAAGTTTTATAATTTTTTAACCTATCCATTAATGAGTCATCAGTGCTTTTTAATAATGGCACATCGATTACAGTAATAACTCTTTCAACCCATGAAAGTTTTTCTAACTTTGATTTTAAAAATTGAAGATTAATAATTGTTTCTTCATCCGTAAAACTTGAAACAGGCGTATAGGTTAAAACTAAAAAATCTTTTGATTCATATCTCTCATTTATTTCTCTAAGATATTTTAAATCTTTGTCACCCTCTAGTAATAAAGCATCAGAAGATGCATCTAATTTAAAGTTCTTAGAAAAGTATACTGAAATAGCGAGTAAAACTAAGATCAAAAATAAAGTTATTTTTGAGTAATCAATAACTAATTTTTTATATATAGTTGAAATCATTCTATAAGTTCAGATATATCTTATATTTTATATAACTAAAGGGTAAAATTATTACTAATTTTTTGCTCGATCTTTAAACTTAGTATACATGCCCTCAAATTCCACATAAATTTTTCCTGTAGGACCATGTCGTTGTTTACCAATATGAATTTCTGCTAAACCAACTATATCATTCATTTTAGACTGCCACTCGGCATGTTCGATGGAGCCTAATTTGGGTTGTTTTTTTTCCAAGTAATATTCTTCTCTATAAACAAACATAACCACATCAGCATCTTGCTCTATTGAACCAGACTCTCTCAAATCTGCTAACTGAGGTATTTTATCGTCTCTTTGTTCTACTGCTCTAGAAAGCTGAGATAGGGCTAAAACGGGTATGTTTAATTCTTTAGCTAAAGCCTTTAGACCCTGAGTAATTTCTGAAATTTCTTGAACTCTTCCCTCGTTTTTTTTGGAATTGGTTCTCATTAATTGAATATAGTCAACAACTATCATGCTTAAACCAAACAATCTCTTTAGTCTTCTCGCTCGATTACAAAGTGCAGATATTGTGATAGCAGGGGTTTCATCTATATAAAGTGGTAAATCATATATACTTCTCGAAGTTTCGATATATCTATTTAATTCTTCTTCTGTAGCTTTTCCCCTACGAATATCATTTGACTTAATTCTTGCTTGTTCTGATAATATTCTCGTTGAAAGTTGTTCAGAAGACATTTCTAAAGAGAAAAAAGCGACTGAAGTTTTTTCATTACTCTCATAAATTTTTTTAGCTGCGTAGTAAGCAATATTTGTAGCTAAAGCTGTTTTTCCCATAGAGGGTCTACCAGCTATTATGACTAAATCAGATTTATGTAATCCTCCTAGTTTTTGATCTAGATCGGTAAGGCCGGTGGGAACCCCTACAATACCTTGATCGCTTTTCATAGCAAGAGTTGCCATTTCAATGGTCTGATCAAGTGCTTTATTAAACTTCATATATGACTGAGAAAAATTTCCTCTTTCAGCCAATTGATAAAGAGATTGTTCCGCATCCTCAATTATATTTTCAGCAGTTTTGTCCATTTCCTTATTTTGAGAACTTTCTGATATATTTTCTGAAATAAAAATAAGTTCTCTTTTGACATACATTTCATGAATTAGTTTTGCATAGTCTATTGCTTGTCTGTTAGAAGAAGAAAATCTTGTAAGCTTAACCAAATAGTCTATACCTCCTACATCACTTAAACCTCCTTCATTTTGAAAATGATTTTTAAGTGTAATAGGATTTGCAATCATCCCTTTATTATTTAAAGTTTCTATTATTTCATAAATTTTTTTATGAACAGGATCAAAAAACTTAGTAGAATTTACAATATTTGAAATTTCATCAATTATGTCATTATTTACTAAAACTGATCCTATTAAAGCCTGTTCAGCCTCTAGATTAGAAGGAAGTTTTTTTTCACTATTATTTATATTCAATTTAATATTTTCCACTAAAATAATATTAATAGATGAAAGGTTAATTAAAACTTAAAAGTTACACACTTTTTTTTCAACCTGTGGAAAAAGATAATTAATTTAAAAGGCTTAAACTGACTCTATTTTATCAACTATAAGCGTTACATTCGTAGATACCTCAGAGTGTAAGTTTATATTAATTTTATATTTACCGATCTTATTAATTTCTTGTTTTAAGTCTATTTCAGAGGGACTTATTTCAACTTTTAGATTGTTTATAAAATAGTTTGAAACTTCTTTTGGCTTAATTGAACCGTATAACTCTCCGTTTTCTTTAGCTTCTTTATTGAATTTAATAGTCTTGTTTTTAATTTTACTCGCTTTTTCTTTAAATTTTATTTTAGCTTCTTCATTTTTTTTGTTCAGTTCAGATTTTTTTTTATTTACTAATTCTATATTTTCTTTACTTGCTCTTAGAGCTTTTCCTTCGGGTAATAAAAAATTTCTTCCATAACCATTTTTTACTTTTACTAAGTCACCAACTTTACCTAGATTCATTATATTTTCTAATAAGATAACTTGCATTTTATAACAGTCCTAAAATTTTAGCTTTTTTAATCTCATTATTTAACTTTCTTTGTTTGTTCTGACAGACTGAAGTAATACGAGATGGTAAAAGTTTGTCTGTATCTGAAATATATCTTTTGAGTAGCTTTATATTTTTATAGTCAACAATTGGAGCGTTCTTAACTGACAAAGGACATTTTTTTGTAAACCTTGCATCACTCTTTTGAAATAAGCTTAGTTTGTTTAAACTGCTTTGAGGTCGTTTTGTAAATTTTTTATTATTTCTTTTCATTAACTTCTTTTTCTTTAAAATATTCTGTTTTTGTATCTAATTTCTTATATTTTATAGTAAGATGTCTAATCACTGACGAGTCTATTAATATTTTTTTTTTAATTTCATCGAGTGTTTTTGTATTTCCCTCAAATTTATAATGTATATAAAAACCTTTATTATAATTTCTTATTCTTTTTGCGAAATTCATTAATCCCCAATTTTCAATTTTTATGACTTTTCCCGAAGAGCTGTTGATAAGATCATTATACTTTTTTTCTATATTCTTTATTTCTGTAGCAGATAGATCTTGTTTTGCTACTAAAGTATGTTCATAAAAGTTCATTTTGTAATCAATATTAGTTTATTTATATAAAGATCGGTTTTATACTATTATAAATAACCCATTTCAATAGTAATAATATTATTAATATGAAGGCATTATTATTTCCAGGTCAAGGTTCCCAGATAGTTGGTATGGGTTCTGAATTTTATAAGAACTTTGACATTGTAAAAAATATATTTTCCGAAGCAGATGAAAAACTTAAATATAAAATATCAGATATTATTTTAGAGGGTCCCGAAAATGAACTCAAGTTAACTCAAAATACTCAACCTGCGATATTGACTGTTAGTTATTCAATTTTTTCTGTAGTAAAAAAAGAAGCTAATTTTAATTTTAAAGACTTTAAATTTTTTGCTGGACATTCCTTAGGAGAATATAGTGCTCTAGTTTCTGCCGGAGCTTTAAAATTTACTGATGCCATATATTTACTTTATGAGAGAGGGAAGGCAATGCAAGAGGCTGTTCCAGTGGGTGAGGGTGGAATGTTAGCTGTATTAAATTTAAAACTTGATGAAGTAAAAGAATACATTTCAAAGATAAATTCCAAAGGAATTTGTGAGATAGCGAATGATAATGCAGACGGTCAAATTATTGTGAGTGGTAATATTAATTTAATTAAAGAATTACAAAATATTTTAAAAGATGAAAAGAAAAAATCAATCTTACTACCAGTTAGCGCACCTTTTCATTGCTCTTTAATGAAGCCGGCTTCTGAAAAAATGAAGGAAAAGATTAGTTCTATAAAATTTGATAATTCAAATATAGAGATAGTTACAAATGTAAATGCTTCAGCCGAAAAAATGGGAGAAAGATTTAAAAACTTACTAATAGAACAAATATACTCAAAAGTAAGATGGCGAGAAAGTATTTTAAATATGTCAAAACAAGGAATTAACGAGTTTATAGAAATTGGCCCAGGAAAAGTCTTGTCAGGTTTAATTAAAAGAATTATAAAAGAATGCAAAACAAACAGTATCAACTCAATTGATGATATTAAAAACACATTTAAATGAACTTCAAAAATAAAAAAATTTTAATTACTGGAGCAACAGGCGGTATTGGAAATGCTTTAGTTAAAAAATTTTCTGAACATGGAGGAATTATTCTTGCAACTGGAACAAAAATTGAAAAATTAGACGAAATTAAAAAAAATTTTCCAGATGTTCTTGTTAAAAAGTTCGATATTTCAGAACATTCGAATATAGAACAATTTATTGAAAACGTTTCAAATGAACTGGGCGGATTAGATATCCTTATAAATAATGCTGGAATTAATGTAGACACACTCTCTCTTAGAATGAAAGATGAAGAATGGAAAAAAGTTATTGACATTAATTTAACTTCAACTTTTTTATTATCTAAAAATTCAATAAAAATAATGTTAAAAAATAAATTTGGTAGAGTTGTCAATATAGCCTCAATTGTTGGCCATACAGGAAATTTAGGGCAATCAAACTATTCTGCAGCTAAGGCAGGTATTATTGGTATGTCAAAAAGTTTAGCTATTGAATATGCTAAAAAAAATATAACAATAAATTGTGTTTCGCCTGGTTTTATCGAAACTGATATGACGCGAAATATCCCAGAAAAAGTTAAATTACACCTTATATCTAGAATACCTATGGGAAAATTAGGATCAGGCGAGGATGTATCGAACTGTGTGGCTTTTTTATCATCCGAGTCTTCTTCTTATATTACTGGCGAAACCATACATGTTAATGGTGGTATGTATATGTCTTGACAATCACAATGAATAATTTAATAAGAAATTAATCATAAATTCAAAAAT
>MDTE01102313.1_pt1 | contig 21268 bp, 26 predicted proteins | sample 811231 | NCBI WGS metagenome assembly MDTE01 (sample SAMN05326651, study PRJNA326480) | marine metagenome | isolation source: seawater | place: Indian Ocean: Red Sea | collected 2010
ACAAGCAGGGTTTTCTCCTACTAATACAGTTTCAGGTACATATGGCGTTTCTGGTATATTTATTTTTGGTATTTTTATCTCAGGTATTTTAATCGTAGGCATTAACAGTCGTTGAAGTCAGAAGCCATATTTGCACCTAATTTACCGCCTTCTCTTCTAGCTTGATTTGTAGCAAAGCCAGATAAGAACCAGCCTAGGACAGGGATACCTGATAATGTTGACGATAAACCTGTTCCAGTAGCCACGCTCGTCCCAATTAATTCTCCAGTTGACTCTCCTTTAGCACGTTCTTCAATACAAGCTATTTGCTTTGCTGTAAGCTCACCATTATTGACAATAGTTACATCCTTTTCGCCAGCTACTTTTTGTGTCTCTTTTGTAGATAAAGTCTTACTAGCACCTAAAAACCCTGCTGGTTTCCTTGTATTTTCTATAGAGGCGATAATCCTTGGGTCGTGCATCTTATGTCTTATTCTATAACTATCTTTATCAGCTTCAATTTCATAAGTAGAATATCTGCTAACAGGTAAATCAAACATAGGTAAATTTGATTTTTTACTTAAAAGAGTGATTGTATAAAAGTTGGAAGCAACAAAAATAGTTCCAAGTCCTACTGATATTCCTTTAATAATATTGCTATTCATAAACAAATCTCTGTTCTACAGTAATTAATTGTGATGAACTAGAAGGGATTTTAAGATCAAGCTCATTGATTCTTTCTATTTTTTTTAAATGTTTTTTCTTAAATTCGTCATCTAAAAGATCAAGACGATTTGTAATTTTTAAAATGCTTTTCATAGTGCTTAGAGTTTAGGTACACCAGGTACTGTCCAGTTTTTATCAGGTACAGATGTTCCTGTCATATCAGGTAAACCTTTATCTAATACCTTCGGCATCAGCCCAGATACATTACCCATAATCTCTTTCATTACCTGGGATTTAAAATTTTCACTCGTTACATACTTGTAACCGAAGTACGCTCCACCACTCATAGAAGCTACCATAAGGAAAGAGACAATACTTAAAACATTAGCTATCTTTTGAAACATGATTAAATTTGCAATAATTAAAGCACTTTCGTTTACAAGTGTGCTTGTGTTACTACTAATTGTAGCTCTGTCACCTTTATACGTCACTATGAGTTTAATGACAAAGCAGACGACAACCGAAGCTAAGTAGCAAGCTTTCTACGATAAAATCTTGTTTTACAAGCATTAGAACAATATTTTCTACGTTGTTCGGTAGTAGAAAACATTTTACCGCAGCATTTACACTGCTTTTCTATTATTTCGCAGAAGACTTTTTTTCGGTTTCACCCTCTACTCTATCGGCTATTACAGCATCTATCTTCATGATTTCATCACGACAATTATTAGCAACTTGTATAGCTTCTTCTTGATTTCTTTTTAAAATTTGTTTTTGTTGTTGTAATTCTGCTGTTGTTTTACGAGCCATAAGTTTTATTTAAATTTTAACTAGGTTTTGTAGGCCAGGTAATATTAAATGGATCGGATTGTGTCGGTACATCTCTTAAGGCTTGTCTATAATTCTTCCAAGCATCAGATAAAGTAAGATCACTACTAGCTCTCCAATCAGTTTCTTTTAATAAATCATCTCTTTTTATTCTTACAAATACCCATTCAACATTAATAAGATTAGTTTGTTCATCTGCTGTGGTAGATTCTACTCTTACGTTATAAGCTTTGCCTCCTTCAACATAAGCATCTACTGTAGATAACTTTTGTGTTGGTGTTGTATAACTAAGAGTTTCTACAAGTTCTACTACATTATTTGCTGTTAAGAAATCTGTACTAGGACCAGTAGCAGGGAAAATAGTAGAAGGAAATAATTTTTGGATAGTACCAGTGCTTTTTACAGTAGTACCGTCAATAATTGCATAGTTCATATAAATATTCTAGCTATGAAAGACCAAAACGGGCTTTTTGTGCCTGATAATTTTGGTCTACCTCTGTTGCTGTTAGTCCATGACCTTTATAAAACCTAAATATTGCGTATCTAGAATCTATATTTTTAAAATAATGTACTACATCTGTAACGCCTCCACCAATTTGAGGGATAACATAATTTATAGAATTTGTGCTAGTTCTCAATAATGAATTATTTCTATAATACTTTAAACCATTAGTACTTGTACTTGTTCTTGATACTACAAACTGTTCCCAACCGTTATAACCTGATGTGTAGTGGTTAGAAGGATCAATAGTAATAACTGGTACATTTGCAGTACTTGTACCATTAGTAATATTAATATTATATATATTAGTACTACCTTCATGGCCTTGGCTACCTAATCTAAAATTAAGATGCTGTGCGAGATTGTGGTAATAAAAATTAAAACTAAAAGTTGGTGAAAAAGATACTTCTTGTGTAGTATCTTGATATGCTGGGTCTTGACTTCCACCTTGTCCGAATATATTCATCCAGATTTCTATAGTATAATTTCCTGTACCTATAGATCTCATAAAACTTTGATTAGCTGCACTTCCAGCACCAGTTGGTGTACCCTTTTGTGCGTATTGATTAGATGCTGTAGGTTGTATATATCCACCATTTGAGGTACTAAATGTAGGTGCATTCAAAAAAAAGGCATGATTACCAGCACCTGATAAATCTGTAATAGTTGTAGTACTAACACTTGTGTTATAAGAATTAGTGTCACCAAAATCAAAATGCTGTACTAAATTTGTTGTAACTATATTTGGTGCGCCAGAAACGTTACCAGCAGCAGCCCTTAAAAAATGATTTCTCATATTAACCTAAATCTCCAATAGATGCTGCATATAAAGTAGAACCAATTTTCCAGAACTCTATTGCTGTAGGTTTACTTGCGTGAAATGTAGGAGCAGATCCACCAGCCCAAGTTATAGAAGGTAATGTTAATGAGTTTCCAGCAGGGGTTACTACTAATAACATAGATTGCCCTGCTGTTAATTGATCACCACTTGAAGATATATCTCTAGCTGCTCCTAATGTCCATGTTTGTACCATTCCATTATCAGGATCTAAAGTTGCTGAATTACTATCAGTTATTGCATATACGGTGTCATTAATTGCATCTACAGTAACAGCACCTGTTAATGTACCACCTGTAAGTGGTAATTTTGTTGAGTCAGTTACAGTTATATCAGCAGAACCATCAAAGTTAACACCATTTATAGCTCTTGGGGTAGTGAGTGTTGCTGCTGATCCTGTTGTGTTCTGGTTCCCAGCAGTATTAACACCTGGTAAATCTATATTTGCTGATCCATCAAAACTAACACCGCCAATATTCCTAGCGGTGGTAAGTGTAGCTGCTGATCCTGTTGTATCTTGATTTAATGTATCAACTGAAAATGTAGTACCAGTAAGAGTTAAGCCAGTACCAGCAGAATAAGTTGTATTTGTATCTGTTGTTTGATCTACCCAACTAAGATTACCCGAGCCATCAGTTTTCAAAACTTGGTTAGCACTACCGTCATCATTTGGGAGAGTCAAGGTATAATCCGCAGCAGCACTATGAGGTGGTCCTTTAAGTATTACACCATGACTATTTTGTTCGCAGTTAAGTTTTATTTGTCCAGAACCCCTAGTAGCATTACCTTTGGCAACGATTTTACCAGAACCATTAGGATCTAAATCTATATCACCATTAGAAACAGAAACTATATCTTGTCCATTTACATCTAAATTACCACCTAGCTGTGGTGTAGTGTCACCAACAAGATCAGTAAGACCTACGTTTGCACTTGGAGCTATACCATCTAATTTTGTTTTTAACGCATTAGTAAAATTGTTTTGTGTAAGACCACCATCTCCTACGCTATAAGTAGTGTTTGTATCTGTAGAAGTAATAGTAATTTCATCATTAGAGGCATTGGTTGTAAGTGTAACATTGGTTCCAGCTACTAATGTAAAGGTATCAGTAGCACTATCAGCAGCTACGGTATCTTGACCTGAGACCGCAATATTAGAAAAAGCATTTTGGTTGACATCACCACCAGCACCAGCAGCAGACCATTCAAGACCTGTTGCAGTGCTGCTATTAGCTTTTAGTATAAAACCGTCAGTACCAACACCAAGGGCTGTAGGATCTCCTGATCCATCTCCAACAAGTAGCTCACCTTTACCGTCAAGATCACTATTCATAATAGCCCCTGCTGCATCTACATTAGTTGCATCTGTGACATCTGCATTGGCTTCTATACCAACAAGTTTTGTTTTTTCTGCATCAGTGAAAGCATTAGTATTAGATTCTGCTTCATAAGCTGTTTTAATTTCTGCTCCTGTCTGATCTGCTGTGGCATTAGCTTCTATTCCTGTTAATTTACTTTTTTCACTGTCAGTAAAGGCATTGGTATCGGAGTTTGCTTCATATGCTGTCTTTATCTCTGCGTTTGTTTGGTCAGCAGTAGCACCAGCTTCAATGCCATTTAACTTTGAATGATCTGCGTCAGTGAATACATTGGAATCTGTAGCTGATTCTACAAGTGTTCTGATTTCACTAGCTGTTTGATCTGCTGTAGCATTTGCCTCTATACCACTTAATTTAGTATTTTGTGCGTCTGTAAAAGCATTGGTATTGGTGTTACTTTCATAAGATGATTTGATTACACTAGCTGCTTGACCTGAAATTATTTCTTGTAGTCCATGTAAAACTTGTTTATTTAGTTCATTTAAATTTGCTGCTGTTAAAACACTTGCATCTTGAAAGAAAACCTTTGAACTGAAAAGGTGAGTATTTCTTTGAAAAAGAATAACTGCTCCATCAGCAGGTTCATTACCACTGGTAAAAGTTATATTAAATTGACTAGAAAAATTGTAATGAGTTGTTTCTGTTTTTAAAACTCCATCTACAAATACTTCTACATCATCACGGGTTCCATATGCAAAATCAATAGCAAAAGGGCCAGCAGTATTATTTCCTGTAAGAGTAGTAGCAGTTGAAGCTGTACTAGTGTTAGCAGAATTTACATTAGTAGCCATGATTAATTAACATTTAAAGGATCAAAGAAACGTGCTTTCTCTGATTCTATCTCATTATTCTTTTTATTCCATGCTTCATAAAATTCACTCATGCCTTTTTTCATACCAAACTCTCCATCTTTAGTTTGTAAAAATCTTATTGTTCCTAGTTTAAAAAACTTTTGATACCTTCTATTAAAAGGCCTATGTAGTTTATCTAATATTTCCATTCTTGCTTTTTTTGATAAAGTTTTGTCTGTTTTTAATCTATTATAATCTCTGCGTATATCTTTATTTTGGATAAGCTCAAATAACCGATCATATAGCTGGTTGTTGTTATCGTCTGTAACTAAAGATGTAATCCTTTCTAAAGCATTATATTGTACATTATTTAATTCAATGCCACCATCTAAAACTTTTGGCATTTGTGGTATTGGAAATTTTATATCTTCTAAGAAACTATGAACTGGATCATTAAACCTTTCACTACTTTTTATAGGTGTAAAATATTTTGGTCCAAAACCTTGAGGATATTCAATAAACCTTCCTGTTGTAACATCAGTTTTTGCAGGTAATTTACTATTAAAACCAGGTGTACTATTTAGTATCTCTCTATTTAAAGTTATTAAAGTTCTTGTTAAAAAATCTTGAACAAGAGGAATTTCAAACCTATCTTCTACTAGACCAGTTTTTTTATCTATATATTGACTAGATAAGTCACCAGGATATATTTTTTTATCTCTTACAAAATTTCCTCTATATACCTTATTTTCACCTGTTTCTAAATCTATTGAATCATCTACAATTGTCTGTGTTCTATTTCTATTTATGACCCCACCAAGACCAGCAGGTGTTGGAACAAATCTTAGTCTTAATTGCTTTGCTATCCAATCTGGAGCTTTGTAAGGCACATTATCGAATACTTCAAAAATATTTGATATACCCTCTAAGAAAAATCTTTGTCTAACAAACTCACGACCTATAGCACTAATAGCAACTCCAGCGTCTTCAAGTAAAAGATCATCTGAATGATTTACAAGCGTGCCAATAATACCTGCTGTTGAAATGATAGCTGCAAAAGGATCAAGTCTACTAAGATCAAAATACCATCTTTCTGGCTTACCATCAGCACCTATGACAGGATCACCATTTTCATCATATTTTAAAAATCCTAAAGAATTTGGAAGTTTTCTTTGAAATCTAGGTGACTTATTTAAACTGGATTTGTGATAGCTAGGTCCGTTTAACACAACAGGATGATTAGGGTCATCTTCGTTTGCTAGTGCTAATAATGAAAAAGCTGCAAGTATTTGACCTCCTGTTCTAGCTTCTCCTACTGCTCTTGTTCTTGTTGCCCAATCTGTACTTGTTAACTCCTCTTGATATTCTTTAATAAGCTTTGGCAATCCAGGTATTTTTTTAGGATCTTGAAAATAACTTCCTATACCAGTTATAGGGTCTAATCTAATACCTGATTTTGCTAAGTTTACAGGTGTTCCTACAAAGAAATTTACTAATTTAAATGCTGGTAGTTGCATTACCTTTGCTACTGGTCTTGTTGCTTTTTTAAAATATCCTGTTCCTAACTCTCTAGTAAAAGTTCTTTGTGCTGCGTAATCTACAGCCCTTATATATTTTCTTAAAGCTTCAGCTTTTTGTGCAGCAGTTCCCTCAAAAGCATCAATAGAGTCTTCAGTTAAAATTTTTATATGTCTTTCAAATTCTGTTTTTACAAATTTATTTAATTCAGCACCTCGTTTACCTGCTCTCCAACCTTCTTCCCATATATCACCTGTAAGAACGCTTCTAAATGCTGTTTGTTTTACTATTTCATCACCTGCAATCATTGACCTTCTAGGTGTTCTAACAAGATGACCAACTGCATTTGTTACTTGTGCAGTTGGGCTATTGCCAGGCATCCTAATTGCATACATATCAGCTACGTCATAATAAAATACTCTTGAAGGGTCTAATATATTTCTATCTTGTTTAAAAGCTTTACCTGCCATTTTTAAAGTATTACGAAGTTGTGTAAACATTGTTATGTATTCTTTTGCAGCCCTTAAGTATGCAACTTTATCTAAAGGAGCACCTTGTATTAGTTGATAAGGACCAAGACCCACGTTGAAACCAGCAGTAAGTACGTTTAATATATGAGTTGGAAATCCAGTAAGAACACTATTTATAGCAAGTTCATTTGTAACTCTTAAAGTAGCGTTTGCATTTTTAGCAAAACCTTGAGCTTTTGTCATAGGTCTTAGTAGTTCACCTATAGCTTTAGGATTGTTTTCTGCCATGCCAATAGCTCTAAGAAACTTAATCATCTCAACGTGATCTTTTTGTTCTAAAGCTTCTACAATTAATTTTACAGAAGGCAATGCTTGTTCTTCGTCATATCCTTTTATAAATTCTCTTGCTTCTTGTGTAACAGTAGGTCTTTTAACTTTATTTTTTTGTCCTTTTGTTGTTGGTGCTTTTTGTTCATTTATAGAGTCAGCAACTAAACCTTTTAAACCGCCTTCGTCAGGCAATTCAACATCAATAAGTCTTCTTGCTTGTAAAAATCTAGCAGGTCCAGCACTTAATTTTTTATTAGGAATTAGCATTGCAAAATATGGCTGTATTCTTTCACCCATATATTTATAAAGCTCATCAATAACTGGTGCGTTGTTTGCTAGTATTGCATCTTCTAAAGGTTTTACTACGTCAGTTAATTCTTGTGTTAATTTATATTGATACTTTAAAGCTTTTAACATTCTTGCTAATCTTTCTGGATCTGAAAGTGTAGCAGCATCATCATCTAATTTTTTTAAAACTTCTGGTAAAGAAAGATCTTCGACAATTCTTAAAAGTTTTCTGTTAGGTAAAACATCTAAATTCTCTGGTTCTGTTTTCATCATCATATTTAATGAATTTCTAGTAAAATCAATATCTTGCTTTCTAGGTCCAAATAAAACAGCAGTTCTTTCAGTATCTACAGGCTTAAAATCTCCTTTACCTGTTGGTTGTTGTGTTGGTTCTGGTCTAGATTTTAATTCAGTTTTTTCTTTTAATATGTTTTCCATCTCAGGTTCTATATTAGTTACACCTCTTAAACTTTCAGCGTCATCAACCATTTTTTTATTTAAAACATTAGCTTTTCTTTTTGGATCTGATTTAATGTCATCTAATAAATTTTTTGTTGCATTAAAAAGTCGTTGAGCATCTTCTCCAAGAGCTTTACCTAGCTCACCTCTTTCTTTTACTAGATCAGTTGCTACTTGCACACCTTTTTTTACAACAGGTTTAGTTACTTTTTTTGCAACTTTAAATACTGCTGGTGCTGCAATTTCAAAAGCAAATCCTATTGTTTCACCTAATATTCCACCAACTAAAAGTTGTTTTAATTTAGCTTCAGCAAAACTTTCTTCTTCTGGTGTCTTTGCTTCTAAATAATTAAAAATAGGGTTTCTAAGACTTGGTACTTGATCGTTTATAAAATTAAATAAATTATCATCATAAGCATTAAAAGCAATTGAATCAGCTACCGTACCAACTGCAAAGTTTCTTACATAACGATTTGATAATCCAAACTTTCTTGCTTTTTGAGCAGCTTTAGCAGCATCTTGAGCAGCTTTTAAACCTTTTGCACTCTTAATACCTTTTACAGCTTTTACAGCTTTTGCTGTTTTTGCAGCTTTAATTCCACCAGCAGCTTTATTTAAAACACCATAAGGTAATAAAAATTGTGTTAATGCTTGTGGAATTGTGTAATATAAACTTTGCTCATCTCCTTCGTCTTTTAATCCCATTGATTCAAGATTAAAAATTTCTGTTCTTGAATAATCTTTTCCTCTCAAATAATTACTTGCACCTACTCCAAAATCAGCTATCTCATTTGCAAAAGCAAAAGGAGCCGAAGCTATACCTCTGTATATTTCATCTATATTTCCTGAGTCTTTTAAGTCTTTTAAATTTTGTGCTCTTTTAGCATTAAATTCATTTTTTATTCTTGATCTGTTTTCTAAAATCTCTTCAAAACTTCTTTTATCACCACCAACTAAATTATCAAAAAAATCTATTGTTCTAGCGTATCCTTTGTTTAGATTTTTATTAAACTCTGGAAATAGAGAGTTTTCTTCAAGCTCTTTAAAAAGTTTATCTGTTTCTGATTCTTCATTAAAGTTGGAATTTGTCATTGTCGTTTTGCTCTATGAATCAATATTACCTTGTTTAGTCTGGCAATACAGCATTAGTTTTCATTTTTTCAGTTGGTATAAACTCAGTTGAATTTTCTCCTATATTAGTTATAGCTTTTTTTGAGTCTATATTGCTTATAGAGTTAGGAGTCTTAGGAGGGATATTATTTGTATTTATATAATTGTCAATTAAAATTTGTTGATATGGATTATTAATCAATTCACCAGTAGTTTCATCTGCCAAACCCAACTCTACTTTTTTATCGTCAGTTATTACTAAATTTGTTTTTAAACCATCTAAACCTTTTGCATTAGGTATAGCTAAAAGCATTTTTAATTTTTGAAGATTTAGTAATTCCGTAACTCGATCACGAACCGCAAATTTTAATAGTGAAGGATTTTTTATAATATCTTCTCTATTACCAACTTCTTCACCTAATTGAGTTATCATTGATGGTATTTGTTCTGTTATTTCTATTTCAAAAGCAGCTAATAATGCTTGAGACTCATAACTATAGTTTGCAGCATCAGGTTTAAGTATTTTTTGCACATCATCCATGACCTTATCAATTCCTTTCGTAACTAAATCTCGAATTGTAGTTGCTTCTGTTAAAAGATTTCTTGTTTTGCTTAACTTATCTACGATTTCATCATTATCAGTTAAAGAACTTTTTTCTATTGACATAAATTCTGTCATCATTTCTTGATCGTTTTTAAATAAATTTAAAGACATTGAATATTTAAAATCATTTAATCTTTTTTCAGTTGTAAAATCATCAGTTCTAGCTTGATTATCAATATAAGTTTTATATTTAGGATATTTAAAATACAGACTTTTAAATTTTGATTGCCTCTCAGTATAATCTTCAATTTTTAATAACTCTTGATACTCTCTATCAATAGATCTTTGTTGTACTTGCCCTTTTAATTTTTCATCAACAGTAAACGCATTGCTTATAATTGAATTTGCTTGCATCCGTAATTCTCCTGATTTTTCTATCCAATCAGGGTGTTGATTTAATTTACGATTTTCACCTAAAGCAACATTTTCTCCAAATAAATCTAATAAATCTTTTGCTTTTTGTGCTGTATTTGCATCAAAAGGATTATTCGTAATAAACAATTCTACACTTGCTACTACATTTTCTAATAAGTCATTATTAAGAGTTTTTAGATCTTTGCCTGAGTATCCATTAAGAACAAAACTATCAGTAAGATTATTTAAAGAATTAACAGCTTCTTGTAAAGTTGCATTTTTAAGATCAATATTTTCTTTATTGTCACTGTAGTCTAGTTGTAATGCCTTCTCAAATAAAGGCATAACAGTTTGTATTCTAGGTGCAATTAAAGATCTGTTCTTTTCTAGGTTTGCTGCTGCTTTTTGTTCCTGATCATATTCATACATTGATTCACTTAATGCTGTAAGTTTAGGCATTAATTTCTTTTCAAAAACATCAGCATCTAAGTCATTAATATCACCAATTTCAGTATTTAAAGCATTTTGAAACCAATTTTGCCATTGTGCAGATTCAACTTCATTATCAATTAATCTTGTTCCGTCTTCAAAGACATGTTCATTATAATTATTTTTAATTTTTAAAAACAATCCATTACCAATATTTTCAGCTTTACCTTCTTGAATCCCTTGCCTTACAAATAAAGAATTACCTTGAATAATACGACCATACCTATCTCCTAATTTTTCTTTTAATCCTTTAGCTATGTTTTTATATGCAGCATTATTTTCTGCTAAATAATTAACTTTACCAACTAATCTTTCGGTTTCTCTATTTTTTTCTACTTTTCTACCAATAAATTTTTGTAAATTTGGATTTACAGTTTGTAAAACTTCAGCTAATTGAAAAGCACCTGATTGGTTAAATTCACGAGGAGCTTCAACATATGTATCTATAGGCTGGTCAAATACTTGAAATCCACCTGAAAAAGAATTTGTCATTATTAGGTTTCAATATAAGGAAGAGCAGCAGAACCAGCACCTAATAATGTTCCTGCAAGACTTGGAACACTTGCGTAAGCTTTATTTATATTACTTTGACTAGCTGATCTTCTTTGATCTCTTTGTGCGTATATACCTTGAACTCTTCTACCAGATTGCCTTGTAAAAGAGTCTATACTTTGATTAATACTATTAATCTGATTACCTGTTTTTCTGCCTTCATCCATAAGAAGTGCAGACATTAAGTTACCAGACCTGCCCTCAGTTGCACTAATAGCTCCTCTAGCTCTTCTTCCAGCTAAACTTATTTGTTGTGCTTTTTGTGCTTCAGATGCCCTTGTCGCTTTTAATCTTTCTCCTTCAGCAGTAGTTTGTCTGCTTGCTGCTTCATCTGCCCTTCTCATATTTTCTGATTCTGTTTGATATGTTTGCTTTGCCTGTTGTTGAGCAGCACTTCTCATCGCTAATCCTTGAAAAAGACTTAGACCTGTTGCTATTGCTGGCAAAATTGCACACATTTAGGCAATCCTCATAAATTCATAGAATGGTTTACTATGCTCTCCATATTCTGCGTGGTAATTTATAAATGTAAAGCCTAAACACCTTAACCACTTTATAGCAGAATCATTTTCCGCATATACCATATTGTATAACAATTTATAATTTTTCAACAGACTGTTTACCCATTGTTTGCCTTGTCTTATAAGTTGTATTTTATATTTTTTATTTTGAAATAACTCATCTGTAGCAACCATCCATATACAACCATCGGGAGAAACACCACATAAACCTATTGGATTATCATTGTCATCAGCTATTGCCATTTTATCTTTAGTTGCTAAATAAGAGAATTGTATCGCTTCTTTTGGTTTTAGGTTTGTCTGATAAAAAACTTCAATTTTATCCATTACTCTCATGTTTTTAATAACATGGTTAAGATCTTTTAATTTTGCTTTTCTTAAATATCCCATTATCTTCTATTAGATCTTAAATAGAAATTTGCTTCATATTCAGCACTTGTTAAATTTGAAGGTAAATGAGAGTTGTTTTTTATATCTATCGTTACTCTATCTGCTCTACTCATTATAGGAAATTGAAATGTACCTGTTTCTAATTTAACAGATCCAATATTACTAGAATCAGTGCCTAATGTAGATGTAAATTCATAAGTTGAAGTTGTATTATTGTCAGGTGTAACTTCAGTTTTTATAAATCCTGTATTTTCGTATTTTAAATAAAAATGTTTTAATTGTAATCGACCTCCAATTAATTCATTGGGTTGATTTGGGGCTTCTGTAAAGCGTTGTTTTGCAAACCTGTAGTGCATTTGATATGGTTCGCCAAGAATAAATTTTGTTTTACTAATATCACCAATTACTGTAATTCCAGTATTACCACCAACAAGATTAGCTGAAAGAAAAAGCTCTCCTGGATTAACATCTCTTTGTGCTCCAAAAATATCAGTGAAAAGACTTGTTTCTCTTATAGTTCCTATAGGTTCTCTTCCAGTTGAATGAGAAGTATTTGTATTGTTACCTAAATTACTTGTTGTTTGAAATGTAAAATTATCATCATCAACTTTAGTAATAGAAAATTGACCTTCAACTATCATGTAAGAAGACAAGCTACCAAATCTTCCTTCTCCATCAAAATCAGCAGCGTTCATATTAGCAGTATCCAAATTATGAATACTTGGACTTGCTAGTCTAATTTTCACTACATCATTAGTTATGAATCCATGATTGGTTTTTGTAACTGTGACTGTATTATTAGAAGTTGTACTGTTATAAGTTGCAAGTACAGAAGGGGCTAGATCTCTTGCTACAAGCTGCATTGCTGCATCAAGGCGATAAGGACAAGTTACAGTAGATAACTGCGTATTCGTATCATAAGCAACAGATAATCCAGTGGTTGACTCTGTTATTTTTCGATCTAAAAGATATTCATATTCGCTATTAGGTTCTCTATAATCTGTTTCAAAAGGTATTTTTTCTAAATAAATTTTTGTAGTATCACCAACACTAACATTATCTTCAGAAACTATAAATAAATCAGTACCTATAAAATCTATGTTTTTAATAATTCTACCAGGATCAAAAGTATAGGTAAACCATGAGTTTAATACTTTTTCATTGTTACCACCATATAACCATTTATTAATATAAAGTTTATTTGGTGTTGATGCTCCTAATAATATTAAGGTATCTTCGTTTGTAGAAACAGCTACTTTATAAATATCATTAGGAATTAACTTTGGAACATGAATCGTGATATTAGCAGCATCCCTTACTTGTGTTCCACCTGAGATAATATATTCTCTTACCCCAGAGAAATTTCCTTTGGTAGTAAGGTAATAAATAGAATTACCAGCACCTATAGGAGATGAAATGTCGCTACTTTCAAATTCTGTTGCTACTAAAACGTTTGCTGTTTTTGGTGTAAGATTATCTGCTGAACTACTTAAAATAAATTGTGTTTGATCTGAAAATAATATTAGCTTTTCTCCCATGTTTACAGCATTTTTAAGAATAGCTACTTTTGTATGTGAAGCTGCTACATCTATCGGGTCACTGTCTATAATTGTAAGTACAGTCTCAGGAAAAAATTGAAAGAATTTAGATACAGTAGATAAAATTACATTATCATTAGCTAAAAATCCTAATCTATTTCTAAAAAAAAATACGTTATTAATAGGATTACCAATAAAAGATGGCGTTAAAGCAGAATCTAAATCTCCGCAAGTTCGTTCTCCCCATGTAGGTAAAGAATAAAAATCTATTGCACCATATTTTATGGCTCCACTTGTTGTTAAGGAACTTGCTGCTGTAAGAGTAAATGTATTGTCATCTACTTTTGTTAATGTAAAATCTCCATCAACTGCATTACCACTTGTATAATCTACTCTTATGGTCATGCCAGTTTGTAATCTATGATTATTTCTAGTAACAGTCACAGTAGTTCCTGATTGACTGTATGTCCCTACATCGTGAAAAGATGTATAAGTGCCTCCACCAACCTTTGCAAATCTAAAATCTCCGTCTGGCTGCCTAATTAGAACATGAGGCATCGTATTATAGTCAAATTTAAATTCTATTCCTGGTTTTACACATTCTTCCCATCTTCCTTCTTCAAAAGCAGCATTATTTGTAGTGACAAATTTAACAAAATAATTATCAAATTCACTACTTTCATCTCCTTTTATTTCTACAACATAACCATTAGGTGAAACTGGTGGTAAGTCTGTAAATGTTTGAACATTATCTTTTATTATTGTCATATGAGTATCACCTTGACTGTCTGTTCCATGTATAGAAAAATTAGTACCATCATTTTTTTTAACACTAATAACAGAACCATGAGTACCAAGAGAAAAATTTGATCCTAAACCAGCAGCCAGAATATTTTTTAAATCAGTTGCTACTTGTGCAGTACTAAGTGTAGTATCGTTTGTTGTATCATCATTGGCAGTAACACCATCTACGGTAACTGAATATTGAGTATTGTTTGAGACTTGGTTTATAAATACAATCGCTTGAGTGATATTTGAAGATGGTAAACTCAAAGAATTATTATCCATATGAGTTGTAATAGTTGTGTTGACAATAAAAGTAAAGTCAGCAATCGTTATAGTCTTTAACTGTGATCTAGGAGAAGTGCAAGACAAATAGTCAACACCGTCAGGTTTATGTACAGTTCTTTCAGTTCCATCAAGATCAAAAACTCTTACATTATTTGAAGTTAATACAACAACATATCTTTCAGTTGTATCTCTATTTATCATATGAATTTTAGCGTCACCTATAGTCGTTTCACCACTAATTAGAGTAGATATATGTTGACTACCAGAACGCTTTACAAGACCTAATACTGGATCACTATTAGCATTGTCTTGTATTTCAGCGTGATCTGCTTTTTTCGTAGCATCAGAAGATTGTGAAATACCTCTCAACAATGTAGGTATTGATCTAGAAACTAAAGCCATAATTATCTAATTAATGCGTTTGCTGGAGAATAAGTATCAAATACATTAGTTAAAGATGGATCACCCCTAAGAATATTATGATCTGCATTAGCCAAATCAGTTTCTAATAATACAGCCCTAGCTCTAGTTTCATCCTGTTGCGTAAAACCCCTTAAAGAAGCATCACCTACTAATCTATCAATAAAAATACGAGCAGCTTTTTTTGTTATATAGTTTCTTGCTGGTTCTGGTATTTCAATAAAATCTCTAAAATAAACAATTGTACATATTAAATCAGTATCAAAAACAAAAGTATTGTTTAACCTGTCATACATTCTTAATCCACGTTGTATTGCATCAACTGTAGGGTGTTGATGAATATTAGGATCAACTCTTAAAACATCTTGGCTTAAAACAATTTCATTAATATTGTTTCTTACTAAAGTTACATCAATTTCTGTATTGAAACTCCAGCCTTCGTTTTGAACAGCTTTTTCTTGTTCGTGTAAAGTATCAATTGCTAGTTGAGCATCAACAGGCAAAGTTCCTGTTAACGTATTTATAGGAGACTCACCTATTGCAGCCATCATAATATTGATGCTTTCTAGTCTTGTGGTTGCAGCTACAGGCATTAGTTTCCTCCTGACTTAATTAATTTATTTCTTAATTTAGATTTTTCTTTAATATATCTAGCTTTTTCTCCAAGAGTTGTTTTGCCAGTATCTTTTAGTTTTTTTTCATAAAAGTCAATAAAAGCTTGACCTTCTAATTTTTTCTTTTTTTTACCAAACATAATCAATACCCTGTCTTTTTAGGTTTCATCTTAAGAGAATCTCGCTTAGTTGTCGATCCTTTCTTCTTTTTTTTCTTTGTTGATGTTGAGTAGTACATAATTATCTCCTTGGTGGTGCTATCATTAAATCCATACGTTCACGCATGGCTTCTTCCATTGCTTTTTGGTTCATTTTCTTACTTCGCTCTTTCATTCTCTTATTCATTTCTTTCATTCTTTTTTCTTTTAGCTTTTTTTGCATATCTTTGTCTCGTAGTTTGCGATAAGAATCACCAAAGTCCATAATAAAAAAAGGGTATCTAATAATAAGATACCCTATAAATTGAAATTAAGAAGCAGATAGCTTAATAGTAGCTGCACACTCTGGTCTTAGGATTCCATGTCCTAGAGCATATTTAGCAACCATTAATGTGCCTTGATACATCGTAGCATAATCATTACCTGTGATTTCAGTAGTCATATCCATAAGTTTTACAGTTCCCACTGCACTCTTATGGAAGACCAATCCAATAGTTTTACTATCGTCACCTGAGTATGTGTTGTTAGCTCCACTTGGATTAGATGATACGTTTGTCTGAGGTACGTTGTTGCTCATCATCACAGGAATACCTGCAACTTGCTGGATCTTACCAGAAGCAAACGAACCATTACCACCAGGGTTGAAGTCAACATCTACAGTTCTTGTAGCAGACTCAGCAAGTTTGTAGTACTCAGCAGGTGGTAATACACAGAAACGATCTGTTGGAGGAATGTCACGCTCGTCAAATGCTTGAGCTATGTCATAAATAGCAGCAGCTATTTCATCACCATCTACGTTTGCTGAAGCAGTATTACCAGAACCAAGAGTTAAGGTAAGTCCACCTGCAATACCTGTAAGTGTTGAAGATGCACGACTCGCATTTGCGATCATTTTTGCAACGTTAGAATCATAAGTCTTAGCTAGAGCTTTGCCGAGTTCATCAGCGTAAGCTGCCCTAACGTCATAGTGATTCTTCAATTCTTCGAGGCGACTTACAAAAACGTCTGCGATTAATAAATCGTCTATTGAAATCAAACGCTCACCGTGTCTGATTTGGTTGCCCCCTGTCAATAAATTACCAGGTGTATGGTAGGCAGCAGTGGCAGTGCCTAAAACTGGAAATTGTGCCGATTTGCCTGATGTTATGGTACGAACAGAATGAAGTTGATCGTTAAAGATGTTGTTGCGTGTAAACGCAGTTAGCACCTCCCCCGAAAAAACTTTCAGAAACAGAGCGTCAAAGTCTGTTCCTGTATTGTCGACCAAACCAAGGCGAGATACCGTAGCATTACTCATGTTAAAAAACCTTTAATTTGATTGAATAAAATTTAAGAAACTTACTTCGCTACTGTCTGTTCTCATAAGTGTTATCTGACGCATCAGGCACTTTTGATATTAAGATTTTCGCTTTTAAGTTTTTACTGACCCACAATTCCACTTCCTTAAAGCAAGGGCTTTGCGAGTTGGCTTGCCATTCTTTCTAAGTGGTCCTTTAACTTTTGACATTCTTGCACAAAAAGATTTCCTTCTTGCTTTTTGTCTAGGTGAAAGGCCACTTGTTTTTCTGACAGGTGCTTGCAAGTTACTACCTGTCTTAGCTTTAAGGTATGCTCTACCTTTAGCAGTCAAACCCCCAGAAGGACTCTTATGCTCTTTTCGTAGAGATACTCCTTTAGCCATAAAGAATGTAAGTTATTTAAAATATAACATTATTTAGAAAATTTTAAACTATCTCTTCTGTGTTGGTAAGGTATTTTTCCTGGACCTTTCTTTTTATCTTTAAATTTTTTTATTTCTTGTCTACTCATCTCACCTCTAGTTTTTGGAGTCTTACTACTAATTCTTTTTGAAGGTCTGCAAGCAGGGTATCCTTTTCGCTTCTCTCCTTTTTGCCGACCACAAGGTTTGCCTGTCTTAACGTCTACCCACTTTTCATCAAACCATCTTTTAAGACTCATTTGCCTACATCTTTTTGTGCTTTGTTATGTGCAGCTTTGAATGAAGAACCTTCACGCATTAGCTTTTTCATCATATCCATGTGCTTTTTGGAATGATGCTGTGAATGTTTCTTTAAAGTTTTAATTTGACTGAGACTAAGCTTTGCCATTTTTCTTTTTCTTTTTTGCACGAAGAATCATAAGATCTTCTCTGGTAATCTTGCCATCTCCTGTGACATCTAATTTTTTTTGACCTCCAGTTAAGGACATAGTTAAGACCTCATTTTAAGTGAACTTCTTTTTCCTTTAGTATAACCAGAAGCTACCTTTGCTTTACCACCTACTTTAACCTGTCCTTTGCAGACTTTAACAGCATAAGCATTAGCATAAGCGGAAGGGTAAACGTCAAACTTACGTTTAGCAGCAGCTTTACCTCTAGCACATAATTTTGCCATTATCTAGATGATTTAAAGACATCACTTTCACGCAACCTTTCTTGTACTGTTCCTGTGTAAGTCATGTCTTTTCCATAACGTGGGTCATTCATAGCATTAGTTACTTCTGCTGCTGATCTGAATGGACTTAATCCACTATTTGATTGTCTACCTGAGACTAAATCTGGTTCGATACCCATAGCATTAGTGTATTGAGAATAAAGACCTTGTACTGCTAGTTTAATAGCTGCTGGTGGGGCTGTCTGAACTAAATTATCAAAAGCATCAAGTTCAACATCAGATAAATTTTCTGTAGCCCAAGATTTTAGTTGTTCATATCCTTGTTCACCGCCAGCAATTTGTTTTATGCTTGCTTGTTCTGATTTTGCAATCTCTTCAACGTCACCTTGAGACCTTACACCATCTAAATAAGTATCAATGATTTGTCTTGAGAAACCTGCTTCTCCAAGAAGTTTATAATCATTTTCATTTATATTACCAGTTTCCAAAAATCTATTTGTTATATCCTCTGGATCAATACCAACTTCTTGCAATACATCTGCAAGACCATCACCATATATTTCATTATAAGTTGTAGGTTCTTCTTCAGTAACTTGTTCTTCAGTAACTTGTTCTTCAGTCTCTTCTGATTTTTCAAAAGAACCTAACTTGCCTTCTAATTCTTTATAGCTTGCAGCTAAATCTTCAACAGATTTAAACTTACCCAGTATCAAACCATTTTCGTCTGTTTCATTTTTAGCTAAAGTTTCCAAGTCTTCTTGAGACATTGGTGGCGTTTCAGCTACATTTAATTGCGATGAAGTCATGAATGGTTAATTAATTTGTATGAATTATACTGCCATGTCTAGTAATTACATCTTTAGAATTTGTTTCTACTGATGCCTCTTTAGCCACAACAGGTTCTTTTACTACAGGTTTTACCACAGGTTCTTGTGGTTTGGCAACAAATTTACCGTTTTCATCCCTCTCTCTGGGCTTCTTCTTGGTTGGCATTTAATTCCTCCGTTAGTTGTTGTGCTTGAGCATTGTTTTTAGGATCAAGTAATTTAGATCCTAAAGCAGCAGGTCCAAGAGATTGTATTAGCTGTTGTTGTTGAGCTTGTTGTTGTTCTGCTGCAATCTGCTCTTGTGATTTTATAAGGTTTGTAGTGTCAATGCCAATAGAAGTAGCAAGACGTTTTACTGCTTCATCGACATTAACAAACTGTCTCATAACATCTGGTCCAAGTGCTTGAGCTACAGTACCGATAAACTCAATGAGTTTATTTCTGTCGTTACCTCTACCAAGACCTTGAATCCCTGTCACTATCTTAGGCTTTACTAATTTTTCTGGCAAGGCTTTAACTTTTCCAGACCTTACCATCATGTGCATCCTTCGCTTGAGATAGGGTATTTGGAACTCTTGGCTAAGAATAGAGTAGACCCCACCCAAACTATTTTCTAGTTCTTGAGCCATAAGATTTATCTCTGCTGCTGTTACCCTTTCAGCTTGTCTTTGTACAGAACTAGCCATAAGAAAAGCATCGGCTAGTCTACTTTCTATACGTTGCATTGCTTGTTGTGCAACAGCAAAGTCACCTTGTTTGCCCACTTGCATTACAGAAATATCTGCTGCACTTCCTTCTCTTACTGCACCATTGGGAGCTTTAGCTAAAGTAGCTGCTCTTGTTTGACCGTTAGGATTTACAAGAAATAAAACTTTTGCACTTGCAGCAGCCCCTTCGATGACAGATTGAGTCAAAGCTTCAAGAGATATAAGGTCACCACGATACTCTTCAACGTACCCACGACCAAATTGTTCTCCATCTATTCTCACCCATCTCAATAAGATCCAAGGTGAGACATCGACTTTAGATCTTCCATCAGTACCAGGTATTTTTTCTCCTTGACATTCTTGATGCCACATAAAGTCATCGCCATATCTTTTAACACAGGTATATATATCAATTTCATCTCCCATAGTTTTTTCGTCATAATTATCTTTCTGTTTTATTTGTTTTAAAAAATCAGAAGGCAAAGCTTGAGGGTTTACAGATTCTTTTGTAAGTATTTCTAATACATTACCCACTGAATCTCTTTTGCATACAAATTTAGAAAGTGGATATACCTTTAATCCTTTATCAGTTAAATATAAAAGAACATTACCACCTACTATTAAATGCTTAAGTGCTTCAAACATTGCAACACGATCATTAGATACTTCAATCTCATCCATCAAAGCATTTTCATATGTCCTTAATCCTTTATCGATTTCACTTTGTATTTCACTCTGCCCTTCTTGCATAAGTGCAAGTTGATCTATGGTTAATTTAAAAAATGCAGTGCTTGGAGGTAGTAAAGTTATTAAAAGTTTTGAGGCAAGGCTATTAACGGCTTTGGCTCCAAGGGCTTGAAAGGGCGTTTTAATCCTAGCCCTTGTGCCAGACGTAGTTTCTGGAATAAGACTTGGCAAGGTAAGTTTTGAAGACTCTTTAGCTTCTCTTTCGTATGTTGATCTAGTACTAACTAATTGTTCGTAACGACCAGCAGCAGTCTTACCGCCTTGTGAATATTCCATTTATTTTATTTCAAGATTAGAATTGCGAGATGAATCGAACATCGGAATTTGCAAACTTGAAGTGCCACCTCTTCTACGATTTGCTAAACCAGAACCAGGTTGATTTTTTTTAGTTCTTTTTGTACCTGTCACAACAGCTTTTGCAGTTTTTTCTGGTGCTGGTGCTGTAGGTTTTGGTTTTGGTGGTGGTGGCGGTGTTGGTGGTCTTGAACACATAATTAATTTTCCAAAATTGACTCAGTTAACATAGTTTCTTTTTGTCGTAGTTGCTGTTCAATTAAGTAATCAACAACATACCTCTGCCCTGCACGATACCATACTTCTCGATCTGATAGCGATAGGTCTGGGTGTCTGTTAGGAAACACACTATCTAAAGCTTGTATAAGTTCGTCAGTAATTACTGGTAAAGACACAAAAATTAAAGAGCTATCTCTATATTATATGTTAGT
>MDTE01172155.1_pt1 | contig 21263 bp, 21 predicted proteins | sample 811231 | NCBI WGS metagenome assembly MDTE01 (sample SAMN05326651, study PRJNA326480) | marine metagenome | isolation source: seawater | place: Indian Ocean: Red Sea | collected 2010
GGTGATGCTGTTAAGTACATAGAAGACAAGCAATCCTGAGGATCTAATGGTGCAGGGTCTTCATCGCGTTGTGGTCACTGGCCTCGGCGCGATCACACCTATTGGAAACACCGTCGAGGATTACTGGGACGGGCTCACATCTGGCCGTAATGGTGTAGCGGCCATAACACTTTTTGATGCCTCAAATCACGCCTGTCGTTTTGCTGCGGAGATCAAAGAGTTTGATCCAAAAGAATTTTTAGAGCCTAAAGAATCCAAAAGATGGGACAGGTTCTCAAAATTCGGAGTCATCGCCGCCAAGCAAGCACTCTCTCATTCTGGACTCATTATCGAAGAGTCCAATGCTTCTCGGATTGGGGTAATTATTGGCTCTGGGGTCGGCGGATTGTTGACAATGGAAACACAATCCCATGTCCTTGCTGACAAAGGACCCGGTCGAGTTAGCCCCTTTACCGTGCCCATGATGATTCCAAACATGGCTACTGGACTTGCAGCTATTGCGCTTGGAGCAAAAGGTCCTAGCTCTGCAGTAGCCACCGCTTGCGCTGCCGGTTCTAATGCAATTGGCGATGCGTTTCGATTACTCCAACTAGGGAAAGCTGATGCAATGTTTTGTGGTGGCGCCGAAGCAAGCATTACGCCATTAGGAGTAGCTGGATTTGCAAGTGCAAAAGCTCTTTCATTTCGAAATGATGACCCCTTAACTGCAAGCAGACCCTTTGATGCTCAACGCGATGGCTTTGTCATAGGAGAAGGTGGTGGAGTAATGGTTCTAGAGACACTGGAACATGCCAAAAAACGTGATGCAACTATCCATGCTGAGATCATTGGCTATGGAACAACATGCGATGCACATCACATCACATCTCCCACTCCAGGCGGCATAGGGGGGGCAGAAGCAATTCGTTTAGCCCTTCAAGATGGTCAAATTGACCAAGACAGCGTCAGCTACATCAATGCTCATGGAACCAGTACACCAGCTAACGACAAAAACGAAACATCAGCAATCAAATCTGTCTTTGGCAGTAGAGCTCATGAAATTCCTGTTAGCTCAACAAAATCGATGACCGGTCACCTTCTTGGAGGATCTGGAGGAATCGAAGCCGTTGCTTGTGTACTTTCACTCAAGCATGGAGTTATACCTCCAACCATCAATTACTTAAACCCTGATTCTGATTGTGATCTGGACTATGTGCCGAACACAGCCAGAGAACACCCTTCCAAAGTAATTTTATCTAACTCATTTGGGTTTGGAGGGCACAATGTCTGCCTGGCCTTTCGGCAGATGATCTAATCAACTCTCTGCCTCAACACCTTTCTATCAACATCACTAAATCACCAATTAACAAAATGGTCGCTGCGCCCGCTTCTCTCGACACGCTCTGCATCAACAGCATCCGGATGTTGGCCGTCGATGCGGTTAACAAGTCCAATAGCGGTCACCCAGGTCTCCCAATGGGTTGTGCTCCAATGGGCTATGCACTTTGGGACAAGGTCCTACGCCATAACCCCAAAAACCCTCAATGGTTCAACAGAGACAGATTTGTTCTATCAGCTGGTCATGGGTGCATGTTGCTTTATGCCCTATTGCACCTAACTGGCTATGAGTCAGTAACGATCGAAGACATCAAGCAATTTCGTCAATGGGGTGCACGCACACCAGGTCACCCAGAAACCTTTGAAACTCCTGGGGTAGAAGTCACAGCAGGTCCCTTAGGCGCAGGAATTTCAAATGCCGTAGGTCTAGCTATTGCAGAGGCACATCTAGCGGCAAAATTCAATAAACCTGATTCAAAAATCGTTGACCACTTCACCTACGTAATTATGGGTGATGGATGCAACCAAGAAGGAGTGTCCTCGGAAGCATGTTCACTTGCTGGACATTTAAAGCTTGGCAAGCTTATTGCTCTGTATGACGACAATCAAATCACAATTGATGGCCGAACAGATGTTTCTTTTACAGAAGATGTATTAAAGCGCTATGAAGCCTATGGATGGCACGTTCAACACGTTCCAGATGGCAATACCGATGTTAATGCGATAGCAAAAGCACTTGAATCAGCTAAAGCAGTCACTAACAAACCATCACTAATTAAAGTAAGCACCACCATTGGATATGGCTCCCCCAATAAAAGTGATACTGCTGGGATTCATGGGGCCCCTCTTGGCGAAGAAGAAGCAAATCTGACTCGTAAAGAATTGGAATGGGCTTATGACCCATTCGTAGTTCCTGAAGAGGTCTATGGCCAATATCGTCAGGCTATAACAAGAGGCAGTGAATTAGAAGAAAGTTGGAACCAAACCCTGGCTAATTACCGCAAGCAATACCCTCAAGAAGCAGCAGAATTTGAAAGGATGTTGCGAGGGGAACTTCCCAATGGTTGGGAACAGGACTTGCCTACCTATACCTCCGATGACAAAGGACTTGCAACTCGCAAACATTCTCAAATCTGTCTTGGCGCATTAGGACCAAATCTGCCGGAACTTATAGGAGGATCTGCCGATTTAACTCACTCTAATTACACCGATATCAAAGGAGAAACTGGTTCCTTCCAACCCGAAACACCCGAAAAACGTTATCTACACTTTGGGGTGCGAGAACACGCAATGTCTGCAATTCTCAATGGAATTGCTTACCACAACAGTGGTTTAATTCCTTATGGTGGCACATTCCTAGTTTTCGCAGACTATATGCGTGGCTCAATGCGCCTTTCGGCATTGAGCGAACTAGGCGTGATTTATGTTTTAACTCATGACTCCATAGGTGTTGGAGAAGATGGTCCTACTCACCAGCCAATAGAGACAATCCCTTCTCTACGAGCAATGCCAAATATGCTCGTTTTCCGCCCTGGTGATGGGAATGAAACAAGTGGTGCATACAAAGTTGCTATTCAGAATCGTAAGCGCCCTAGTTCTCTATGCCTTAGCAGACAAGGCATGGCAAATCAAGCCAATTCATCTATCGACAAAGTAGCTCTTGGTGGATATGTGCTTGAGGATTGTGCAGGTACGCCAGATCTGATTTTCATTGGCACTGGAAGCGAATTAGATCTATGCGTTCAAGCTGCAAAACAGCTATCAAGTGAAGGGCACAAGATTCGGGTGGTTTCAATGCCATGTGTAGAACTCTTTGAAGAGCAAAACGATGCCTACAAGGAAGAGGTCCTACCAACAGCCGTCCGCAAGCGCATTGTTGTTGAAGCTGCTGAATCCTTTGGCTGGCATAAATACATTGGTCTCGATGGAGACAGTGTCACAATGAATAGTTTTGGTGCTTCTGCCCCAGGCGGTACTTGTATGCAAAAGTTTGGATTTACAGTTGAGAATGTTGCAAATAAAGCGAAGATTTTACTAGATTAAATGAGAAACAAAAACTACCTAGATGATAAATTCTAAAGGGATTATCTCATAACCTATCAATAACTTTTAGACAAAGAGTATTGGTAGGGAATGAGATAAAAGCCATATAGGCATGAAACTGACTATTTCAGATGATATTAAAAACAAATAATTAAGTCGATTAAAGATATATATTTAATCTTTTTTATTCAATTTGAGAGTAGCCAGCTCGGCTGCACCTTGTTTACTTATAGCTTGTTCTAATTTATCAAGATCATCATCTTTAATCTTCGTTTGCATTGGACAATGTTTTGGACCACACATTGAACAAAACTCAGCTTGTTTAAAGATGTCTTCTGGCAATGTTTCATCATGATATTGACGAGCTCGCTCAGGATCTAGTGATAATTCAAATTGCTTATTCCAATCAAATGCATATCTTGCACGACTCAGCTCATCATCCCGATCCCTAGCACAAGGCCGATGCCTGGCAATATCAGCCGCATGTGCAGCAATTTTGTATGCAATCAAACCTTCTCTAACATCCTCAGGATTAGGCAATCCCAAGTGTTCTTTAGGGGTTACATAGCAAAGCATTGCTGTTCCATACCAACCAGCCATAGCTGCACCAATAGCGCTTGTTATATGGTCATATCCAGGAGCAATATCTGTAACTAAAGGGCCAAGTACATAAAACGGAGCTTCTAAGCAATCTTCCATTTGCTTTCGCACATTAAATTCAATCTGATCCATTGGGACATGTCCTGGCCCTTCAACCATGACCTGTACTTCATGCTCCCAAGCACGCTTAGTGAGCTCTCCTAATGTTTTCAATTCAGCAAGCTGAGCCTGGTCAGAAGCATCATGAAGACAACCAGGACGTAAAGAATCGCCTAAAGAAAAAGAGCAATCATACCTCTTAAAAATTTCACAAATATCATCAAATCTTGTATATAAAGGGTTTTGTTTGTAGTGATAGAGCATCCATTGAGCCAAGATTCCGCCTCCTCGGCTAACAATTCCTGTCAGCCTTCCTTTCACTTTTGGAAGATGCTCAATCAATAAGCCAGCATGGATAGTCTGATAATCAACTCCCTGCTGACAATGCTTTTCGATAATATGAAGGAAATCGTCTTCAGTTAATTTCTCTATAGATCCATGAACACTCTCTAATGCCTGATAAACAGGAACAGTGCCTATAGGCACTGGAGATGAATTAATAATTGCCTGACGAACCTCATCTAAATTAACTCCGCCTGTAGAAAGATCCATAACAGTATCTGCACCATATTTCACCGCAAGCTCTAACTTTTTCAGTTCTTCACTAACATCACTTGCATTAGGAGACGCACCAATATTGGCATTCACCTTGCATTTAGATGCAATACCTATTGCCATCGGCTCAAGATTTAAATGGTTAATATTTGCTGGAATGATCATTCGACCGCGTGCCACCTCCTCAATAACTAAAGATTCAGGAAGTTTCTCTCTTTTCGCTACAAATGCAATTTCTTCAGTAATCACTCCCTGGCGAGCGAAATGCAATTGCGAAACATTGCTCTTGCCTTTACGGGAAGCTACCCAGGAAGTTCGCATGATTTAAAAAGTATAAAAGGGCAACTTTGAGGCGATCAGAAATCCAAGATCACTTAGTGCTCACTTCCCTTCGCCGGTTTCAAACGGATCAGGTTCAGAGGGTGTGATCTCAGCCAGAAAGCAAAAGCTTTATTTGGCACCCCTAGTGTTTACTGAAACTAGCTCTATTTCATTAATTAGGCTGCAATCTATTGATGAAATGAATAACAATGCGTGAAGAGCTTTGTAGTGTGAATGCTTGTAAGAATTTTTTTAGAATTGATTTGTCCTCTTAGAAAGAATTACTCAATTCCATTTTGAGGACTCTTACGAATTGCAAGAAGAATTCTCTTCCTTCGATTACGACGTTCTAGTGCACCGCTAATGATTAAGCCACATCCAGCAAGCAAACCAGGAACAGTTTGCAATCGGGCATCGCCCTCTCTTTGAAGCAATCCCAGAATTCCAACCAAAATTAATAAAGGTGCTGCCAGGGATAGCAAAGGGTTTCCAAAACGCTTCATAACTAATCAGTGTTCAATGTTAGTTGAGCTTCTAACCATGAACAAAGCGAAGCCACAAGAACTTCAATCCCAACAACAAGACTTCTCTCATCCAAACAAAACTGGCCATTATGCAAAGGTGCACATCCCTTATCACCAGCCACACCCAAGCGAAACATTGTGCCTGGAACATCTTGCAAAAGCTCTGCAAAATCTTCTGCACCTAAAGATGGATGATCAAGCCTCAAAACATTGCCTATTCCAAGAACATTTACAGCAGCAGATTCAAGAAGATTTGTTAAGTCTGGATCGTTATAAACAATAGGCGTAATGCACCTATATTTAACAATTGCTTTTGCTCCAAAGCTAGAACAAATTGATTGCACAATCTCTTCAATCCAGCGAGGCAATTTCGCATGCAAAGAGTTATCTAAACATCTTACTGTGCCTACAAGACTTACACGATCTGCAATTACATTAAAAGCTTTTCCACCTTCAATTCGCCCAAAACTGATCACAACAGGGTGAAGTGCATCAAGACGACGACTAATCGACTCCTGTAAACCACTTATTACCTTTGAAGCAATCCAAATTGCATCAGTTGATTGATGCGGCTTTGCTCCATGCCCGCCGACTCCCAAAACTTCAATCTGCAATTCCCCTGCAGCTGCCGTTAAACTTCCACTACGAACTCCTATTTGTCCAACAGGTAATTCAGGGAATACATGCACCCCGAAAAGAGCATCTAATCCTTCAGTAGCTCCTGCAGCCCTCATCCAACGTGCCCCTTCTGCTATTTCTTCAGCAGGCTGGAATAACAACCTAACCCCAGTACCAGTCGGAATAAAAGTGGGATTTTCAGCTAAAACCCTGGCCACTCCAAGGCCTATGCATGAATGCATATCATGTCCACAAGCATGCATTAATCCTTGTCGGCGGGATGCATATTCCAAGCCTGTTATTTCCTCAACAGGCAAAGCATCCATATCAACTCTTAAGCCAGCCAACGATCCATTAGTTTCCCCCAGTTCCCCTACCACTCCAGTACGACCAACAGCCTCTTGAACTCGCCAGCCATATTTGCGTAATTCACCTGCAATCGTGGCAGCAGTCTGATGTTCGTTACCACTCAACTCAGGATGAGCATGTAAATGTCGTCGCAACTCAAGCAGCTCTGGCAAGAAATCTTTAAGACAGTCATTAATTGGATTTAAAGAATTCATCGGCGATCCAATGCTAAAAATGCCAAAAGGTCAGATATGGGGTCTGGAGGCCATCGTCGAACATTTTCAAGCCAATCTTTATCCATATATCGATTATCCAAACCAAATGTGGCTGCCCAATTACTCTCGGCTTCTCCCACAGAACCTCTCCTCCATAACAGAGCACTCAGAGCAGCCCTTGCATCAGCAAACATTGGATATTTGCGAATAATTGTTCGAAGTTCTGATTCGGCAATCTCTAATTCTCCAAGTTGAAAAAGAACCAAAGCCTTACTTGATCTTGCCATAGGGAAACTAGTTCTTGCTAAAGCCGCTTTAGCAAATAGCGTTTCGGCTTTTTCCCATTTCCTTTGAGCAATCATCACATTGCCTAGGTTATATAAAGCAGAAGCATCATTGTCCTCACGTTCAAGTATCCAGTTGTAATCAGATTCTGCGGCTTTCCATAGCTGCAAAGCCTCTTCTGCAACGCCACGGTTCAAATGAGAGTCAATTTCATTAGGAAGAAATTCTATTGACTTGGTCTGATCAGATATTGCACCTTCAAAATCTCCAAGTGCAAATCTGACAGTTCCACGGTTTCCCAAAGCAACTCCATCCTCTGGGAAAGATTCCAAAAATTTATCCCAATATTCTAAAGCTTCAAAAAAGGCACCAGCTTTACTTGCTTCAAGCGCTTGTTCAAAAATATGCTCAGGTGCATGAGATTCTCCTGCAAAAACAGGGTTGATCATGAATAAACAAGCCCCAAACAAGCTCAGAATTAAAGAAATAGCTTTTGCAAGAACTGGCAAGAATTTATCTCTTTGTCTGAGATTCAATATGTAATCGCCCAGTAGGGGTAATCACCCTCCCTCGCGGAGTTCTTTGCAAAAATCCAATTTGCAAAAGAAAAGGTTCAATAACAGCTTCCAAGGTCGCAGGATCTTCTCCCAAAGCAGCTGCAAGCGTTTCTAAACCTACAGGACCACCTTCATGACTCACCATCAAAAATTTCAACAATCTTCTATCACTTTCATCTAATCCACGATCATCTACACGATGCAAGCTAAGAGCATCATCTACCAAGACTTCATTAATCAAATCACCGTCTTTTTTCACTGCTGCAAAATCACGCACCCTTTTTAATAAGCGATTTGCAATCCTTGGAGTTCCTCTGCATCTTCGAGCGATCTCAAGACAAGCATCTTGAGTAATTGAAAGACTAAACAAGCGAGCTGTTCTTTCAACGATCAACTGAAGATCATGCAAAGCATAAAAATCCAACCTTTGAGTCAAGCCAAAACGATCTCTTAACGGCGAGCTCAATGAACCTGCTCTCGTTGTGGCCCCAACAAGCGTAAAAGGAGGCAGCTCTAATGACCGCAACCGTGAAGCACTTCCCTTACCAATAGTCAAATCAAGACGTTTATCTTCCATAGCTGGGTATAGAAGCTCTTCAGCAACCCTTGGAAGACGATGCATCTCGTCAATAAATAGCAAATCACGGGGCTGCAAATTCACCAACATCCCAACTATGTCTCTTGGGCGTTCAAGAGCAGGTGCACTTGTAATACGGCACCTAACTCCTAGTTCTTCTGCCAAAACTAGGGCCATAGTCGTTTTACCCAAACCAGGTGGTCCATAGAGCAACACATGGTCAAGAGCATCTCCTCTCCCAATTGCTGCTTTTACTGCAATTCCTAGAACCTCTTTAAGCGCAGACTGACCTATGTAATCTTCTAAGCATTTTGGTCTTAGTCCATCTTCTCTTATGACGCTTATATCCTCTAAAAGGGTATGAGGCGCGACGAGGCTACTCTTCCCCCGTGAAGGTTGAGATTCAGATCGACCACTACCGGAAGAAATAATTGCCATTATCAAAGGGTAATCACCCTTAGGTATGGTCAAAATATCGACAAACGGAGATGAGTAACGCAAAAGCTAAAAAGTTGAAAGCTGCCAAAAGAGCATCCGCAAACAAAAGGTTGGCAGAAAACCGCCTGGCAAGGCATCAATACGAAATTCTTGAAACTCTCGAAACAGGCATCGAACTCCTAGGCACAGAAGTGAAATCCATAAGAGCTGGGAAAGCAAATTTGAAAGATGGGTTCTGTCTAATTAGGAAAGGAGAGCTAAAACTTCACAATGTTCATATCTCTCCTCATTCACATGCAAGTGGCTACTTCAATCATGACCCTCTAAGAGTGAGGAAACTTTTAGCTCATCGTAAAGAAATCGATAAGTTAAAAGGACAATTAGATAGAAAAGGTTTGACTCTTATTCCATTAAGTTTGCAACTAAAAGGTTCCTGGATAAAGCTTACTATTGGCCTTGGCAAAGGCCGCAAGCTGCATGACAAAAGGCAAGAAGAAAAGAAAAAGGAAGCCAGTCGTGAAGTCAAGTCAGCCTTAAAGCGATATTAAAGAAATAGAAAGAATCATTTGTTCCCCAAAACAATCTGCTAGTGACGCAATATTATTTTCGAATCTTGCAAGCAAAACTTCTCTGAGATCAAGGCATGGAAGCTAAAAAGAAATTAATAACCAATTTACTTTTTACAGTCAAAATTTTTAACTAACAGACTAGAAATAAAAAATAGGCATTATCAAATATGCAACTCAAAGGTATCTTTCAGGTCACCTGAACAAACTAAGCAGGAGGTTGAAGACTCACATTTTCAGGAGGAGGAGTCGGGTCTGGATCTGCAATCAACATGTGTTGAAGAACAATTTCTGGCCTTTCACTATCTCGCCAGCGAATGCGATAAGCAGGCATTTTTGTGCCCCGACTAGTTGTCTGCTCAACAGGCTCCATGACCCATCCACGCCTCGAACGTCCCTGGGGATTGCGCTTGACCACCGCATCAGCGTGTTTAAAGCGGAAACCTACGCGCTCACCACTCATCTGAACAGAACCTTGCCAATCGCACCATTATCCACTGTGATGGGCCCACTAGGAAGCTTTTTCTTTTGACTCCGGTCTAAGTAAAGGAAAAGCAATCACATCTCGAATAGAAGGGCTGTCTGTTAAAAGCATGACCAGTCGATCAATTCCTATGCCTAAACCACCTGTGGGAGGCATTCCAACTTCCAATGCATTAAGAAAATCTTCATCTAAATTATGTGCTTCAAGATCACCTTCCTTTCGGCGGGCCTGTTGAAGTTCAAGGCGATTCCGTTGATCTATAGGGTCAATCAACTCGCTAAAAGCATTAGCGGTCTCTCGACCAGCAATAAATAATTCAAAGCGCTCAACAAGATCTTCTTTACTGCGATGTTTCCGTGCCAATGGCGAAATATCAATTGGATAATCCATTACGAAAGTTGGCTGAATCAAGCTTGCTTCAACTCTTTGCTCAAATGCCTCATTAAGTAATCGACCAACACTATCTGCTTTCACAGGTGCGTTTAGCCCTGCTTTGGCTAATGCATAGGCGGCTTCATCCCTAGTCTTCAAAACTGCAAAATCAATGCCTGTTTTCTCTTTTACTAATTCGTTCATGGTCACTCTTCGCCAAGGAGGCGTGAGATCAATATCTATTTCTTGGTAGGAAATCTTTGTGGAGCCATGTATCTGAATACATACTGAAGCAATCAACTGCTCAGTTAATTTCATCATATCCGTATAGTCTGCAAACGCCTGATAAATCTCTACAGAAGTAAATTCGGGATTATGCCTGGTGCTAATTCCTTCATTGCGAAATATACGCCCAAGCTCATATACCCTTTCAAAACCGCCTACAACTAACCTTTTCAGATGTAACTCTGTGGCAATTCTTAAATACAAAGGTAGATCAAGTGTGTTGTGATGAGTTGTAAATGGTCTTGCTTCCGCTCCCCCTGCTTCTGATTGCAAAACTGGAGTATCAATCTCTAAAAATCCACGCTCATCTAAAAAACGACGAATAGAACTAACCATTAAGGCCCTTCTACGGAAAGTTTCGCGCGATTGAGGTGAAACAATTAAATCCAAATAACGTTGTCTATATCGCTTCTCAACGTCAGTAAGTCCATGCCATTTATCAGGTAATGGTTGCAATGATTTAGTGAGCATCTGCCAGGAAAAAACCTTTACTGAAAGTTCACCCCGATCAGTTCTTCGCAGAATGCCAGTGACGCCTATCCAATCACCAACATCCACATATTCCGTTAGCTGAGCAAAAGGCTTAGGTTCTACCAATTCTTGTGAATTGGAATCAAGAGTTGCTTTTTCCAAATAGAGCTGAAGTGTCCCGGTCTGATCACTCAAAGTAAAAAAAGCCAGTTTTCCCATTACTCGTCGAGACATTACTCTTCCTGCGACTGCAACATTCACAAGTCGTTCTTGACCGTTAGGAAGATCCTTGTGTTCCTGCTGTAAGAAAGCAGCTTGATGAGTTATGTCAAAGCGCACCGCATAAGGCTCGTGGCCTAAATCTTTAAGTGCTTTCGCCTTATCTAGGCGAATCTCACGTAAATCAGACAAAGAATAATTAGCAGACCCGCGTCATATTGCCTGGAGATGGACCAACTTGCACCATTACTTTGTTAACTGGCTATAGCCGAAGGAAACTCTCCCATACGCTGTGATGCATATCCAATCCCTCTTACAGTGAGAATTAATTCAGGATTCCTAGGGTCTGGTTCAAGCTTCCCTCTAAGACGTGCAACGTAAACATCAACAACCCTGAGATCTGCAGCCCTGCGAGGAGGATACCCCCAAAGTTGTTCAAGAATTTCTGCTCTTGGAACAACACGACCAGGCTCACGGAACAACAATTCGAGCAAACTAAATTCGGTATAAGTGAGTCCTATTCGTTCTCCTGCACGACTGACCTGACGTCGATTGGTATCTACAACTAAATCACCAAGACGCAAAACTCCTTGCCCTACAGGTAGCTCTCTGGGCTCCGCTACTGCTACCCCTGGCCCCATTCTTCGCAAAATTGTGGCGATCCTTGTCTCGAGTTCTTTTGGACTAAAGGGTTTAGAAAGATAATCATCTGCTCCTAAATCTAGACCTGCTACACGCTCAGAAATCGCTTCAAGTGCTGTCAGGAAAATAATTGGAACGCAAGACTCTGCTCTAAGGCGCCTACAAACCGCAAAACCATCCAGTTTTGGAAGCATTACATCCAAAACAACCAAATCAGGTGATTCGTTGTGAAAAACCTCTATAGCCTTTTCTCCATCTTCAGCTGATATAACTCGATACCCTGCCAACTGAAGTCTTGTCATCAAAACGCGAACAACAGCTGGCTCGTCATCGACAACCAAAATTGTGGCCTTTGAATGCACTGCTGGTGCCTTCTTTACAGGGCCATCAACGCTTTGAAGCTGTGATGGACCTTTCCTTGGCATCTGTAGTCTCTTATCAAGAAAAGCAACAATAACCTTCCAACCCAAAGAAATAGGGGCAATAAGCGCCTCGACAGAAGAGTTTTTCGTTTTTTTTAAGATTTGAAAAGTATTTATACTTGAGTGTTTGTACTTATTTGCGGGTAATTGAGTGTGTGTCGAAAGATACTTCTTAGCGTAAAGAATCAACTGAGGCATGGAATTCTGATTGTGAAGTTCCTGTTTTTTTCTTCAAAGTGAAGGAGAAAGATGTTGGTACATATTTCTTTGCACGAATAAAGGGATTGGCCGCGTCCGCAATTTCTTGAGCAAATTGACCAAATGCCAAAAATATCAACTTCAATAAAAAATTAATATTTGCATTTCTCTCCAATAAAACCGAGGCAAAGTTATTAATTAGTACTATTCTTTTCCAATTAATTTATATCGCATAAATAAAGAAAGGAGAACAGAACAAATAAGTGGAGAAAGCAAACCAGTAACTATTGATTTAGCAAACAAAGTATGCAAACCCCAAGAATAAAATAATGAAGTTCTAACGCTAAAGTTAACCATCAAAAATTGAGCCAAAATACTTGAACTAACTAACACACTTCCAAACCATGCCAATAAACCAAGATTTAAGCTTTTTTCAATTGGTGGGCCTGTTCTACCTAAGCGCCCCCACCAAAAACCAAGCAACATCAAAGCGAATACTTGGCTCACCTGCCCAAGACTAATTGCATCTAAAATCAAACCCAACAACAAGCCTGCTATTAAGCCAGCAAAAGGACCATTTACAAGTGCCCAAGGCAACAACCACAACACCCCCCAAGAAGGCCCCACACCAGTCACTGCAAACCAGCTCGGGGCTATCAAACTTAAAACAGGTACTCCTAATGCTGTAATGGCTACAACTGGCCTAAAAAAATCTCTAGGCATCATATTTTCTGAACTTGAACCCAATCAATTGCTTCTGGAGCTGCTAGCAATTGGACACTTGCCCGAGGAGCAGGCAATGCTTGATTATCAAAATATTGAATGATTCCTACAGGTAAATTTGGAGGCAAAAGAGTACTTGCTGGAGATGTACTTACAACATCTCCTATCTTCACATCTAGATTTTTATCTAAAAAAGTCAGCTGAGGTCGATTAGTACCCATCCCAATTAAAAGACCATGACGTTTTGTACGAGCAACCCAAACACCAACTTCACTACCAGGTGAAGTAAGGAGACGCACTCTAGAAGTGGTTGAAGTGACACTTTGAACTATGCCTAGTAATCCACCTGGACCTGACACTGCATAGCCTTTTTGAATTCCTGCGATTGAACCTTTTCCAAGTTCTAACTGTTGCCACCAACCATTGGGCTTACGAGCAATTACTGGAACTGAAAAAACACCAGGCTTTGATCCTTTCTTCAAAGAAAGCATTTTTCTCAGGCGTATGTTGTCTTCTTCAAGCAAAGTCAACCTGATATTGCGTTCTAAGTGATCTGCATTCTGAAGCCACTCACTCTGTGAAGAACCAGGCCAAAACGGCCTGGTTATTAATCCATATGCATCGGAAAATCCAGCACCTTTACTCCATCGAATTATGAAAAGGCAAGATCCAAGAAAAACCAAAGGCCAAAATTGGCGCCAACGAAAAGTTCCCAATAAAGGCCCCAAAACCATTTGATCAATCCGTTGTTGAATTTCTTGCAAATTCAGGTGTATCTAAAACGCGTCTCAAGCGCTTGAAATCCTCTAAAACTTGGCCACATCCATTAACAACGCATAACAAAGGATCTTCTGCAACGTGTGTGAAAATTCCAGTTTCATGGCTAATAAGATCGCTGATACCTCTGACTAATGCACCTCCACCTGCAAGCATTATTCCTCTATCAGCGATATCTGCTGCCAATTCAGGTGGAGTACGTTCCAGCGTCCGTTTTACTGCTTCAACAATTTTGTTTAGAGGATCAGCCATAGCCTCTCGCAGATCTCCTGCTTGAAGATTTATAGATCGCGGCAGACCAGACAAAAGATGCAATCCACGAACATCCATCGATTTCATGTCGTAATCATCATCTGGAAAGGCTGAACCAATTCGAATCTTTATTTCTTCTGATGTGCGCTCTCCTACAACCAAATTGTGAACCTTCTTCAAGTAGGTAGCAATTGCATCATTAATTTCATCACCTGCAACACGAACTGATTCACTAAGAACTGTTCCCCCCAAACTCAAAACAGCAACTTCAGTTGTCCCGCCACCTATATCCACAATCATGGTACCTATCGGTTCAGTTACTGGAAGTGATGCACCTATAGCGGCTGCAACAGGTTCATCAATCAAATGAACCTCCCTTGCACCAGCCATGCCAGCCTCACGAACAGCACGACGTTCAACACCTGTTACTCCGCTAGGAATTCCTACTACTAAGCGTGGCGAAATTATTCCACGACCTTCATTACATTTTTGAATAAAGCTTTTGAGCATCTGTTCAGCAGCATCAAAATCTGCAATAACTCCATCTCGAAGAGGGCGCACTGCTCGAATATTCCCAGGGGTTCTACCAAGCATCAGCTTGGCATCATCCCCAACAGCCATAGGCACTCCCTCCTCTAAGTCCATTGCCACCACTGACGGTTCTTGAAGAACGATCCCTTTGCCAGATACATAAATCAAAGTATTCGCTGTGCCCAGATCGATACCGATATCACGCGAAAGCTTAAATCGACTTAAAAACACAGTTTTTTGTTCAAGTCGGCGAATCATAGAGGCACTATGCAATGACTCTTGTTACTTAGAACGAAAGTCTTGAACTCCTTGCATCCATTCTTCCCAAAGTTGAAGCATTATTAGCAACATAGAAATTAACGATCCTTCAATGGGTATCAACTCCGTAACACTTGTAGGAAGAGCAGGTAGAGATCCAGAAGTGCGCTATTTCGAATCTGGAAATGTTGTAGCAAATCTCACAATGGCAGTTAATCGGAGAGGCCGCTCTGAAGAGCCAGACTGGTTTAATTTAGAAATCTGGGGCAAGCAAGCTCAAGTAGCCGCAGACTATGTCAAAAAAGGTTCTTTAATTGGAGTTACGGGCAGTTTCAAACTAGACAAATGGATGGATAAAAAGACAGGAGAAGGGAGAAGTAAGCCAGTGATTAGGGTTGATAGGCTGGAACTTCTTGGCTCAAAACGAGATTCTGAATCGAACTCATTCAATAGTGGTAACACCTCAATGGGAAGCCCAAATGATGAAGAGATTCCTTTTTAAGTCAATTTCAATTTCTAGATTGAAAACTACGCCAAGTTCTTAAAGCCAACAAAATCAATCCAGATAACAATCCAAAAAGCAGAAAAATTTTAATAAACTTGGATACAGGTTCAATCCATAATTCGACATTGCTATAGCTTTCACCAAGGGCAAGCCCTGCGAGAGTCAACAATAAAGTCCAAATCAAACTTCCAGCAGTTGTCCATATAAGAAAAGGAACTAATGGCATGAGCTCAATACCTGCAGGCACAGAGATCAAAGTTCTAATACCTGGAACCAAACGCCCCCAAAAGACCAAAGGAACCCCATAACGGTTAAACCAACGTCGACTGCGAGATAATTCATCTGGGCTAATGCCAATCCATCGACCATTTCTCTTTAGCCATTGTTCAAGTCGCTCTTCATTTACTAAGCGGCCTAGGCCATACCAGGGGAAAGCGCCTAAAACAGTACCCAAGAGACCAGCCAAAACGACTGGGAAAAAATTCAATTGTCCTTGTTGAACATAAAACCCTCCAAGAGGCATTATCAACTCAGAAGGTATTGGAGGAAAAAGATTTTCTAAAAACATTGCCAATAATATGGCGCTATACCCAAACCATTGATTTGCTTCTACTGCATGGCCAATGACCTTGGGTAAATTACTAATAATTTCAAAGATCTCCATAGTCACTGGTGATAAGTAAATTTTTCATTTTAAAAATTATTGTTTAATCAATAACGATAATGATCTGGTTTATATGGGCCTTCAAGAGGAACATTAATGTAATCAGCTTGTTGGGGGGTAAGTTTAGTTAACCTTGCTCCAATCTTTTCTAAATGTAATCTAGCAACTAGTTCATCAAGTTGCTTTGGTAAAACATAAACCTTATTAGAATAATTAGAGCCTTTAGTGAATAGTTCAATTTGAGCCAAGACCTGATTAGTAAAGGAATTACTCATAACAAAACTTGGATGGCCAGTAGCACATCCCAAATTCACCAAACGACCCTCGGCAAGCAAAATTATCTTATTGCCGCTAGGAAGAGTTATATGGTCAACTTGTGGTTTGATATTTTCCCACTTGTATTGCTTTAAAGATGCCACATCAATCTCATTATCAAAATGACCAATATTGCAAACAATCGCTTCATCCTTCATGCTAATTAAATGCTCATGTCGGATTACTTGGAAATTACCAGTAGCAGTTACAAAGATGTCCACCTCATGAACAATCTCATCTAAGCGCACGACTCGATAACCCTCCATAGATGCCTGAAGAGCACAAATCGGATCAATTTCAGCAATGAGAACTGTGGCTCCAAGACCTCTAAGGGATTGAGCTGATCCCTTACCAACATCTCCATAGCCAATAACCAATGCAACTTTGCCAGCCACCATCACATCAGTGGCTCGCTTGATTCCATCAACTAAAGACTCACGACAACCATAGAGATTGTCGAACTTACTTTTAGTAACCGAATCGTTAACATTAATTGCAGGGAAAGGGAGTTCACCACTCTTTTGCATCTGATAGAGGCGTGCAACACCTGTTGTAGTTTCTTCAGTTACACCTTGAATCTTTGCCTTGATACGGGAATAAAAGCTTGGATCCTCAGCAAGCTTCAAACGAATAGAAGCAAACAGAGAAACCTCTTCCTCGTTCTCAGGATTATTCAAAACCGAAATATCTTTCTCAGCCTTACTACCCAGCATGACCAATCCAGTTGCATCACCGCCATCATCAAGAATCATGTTGGGGGCTTCATCATCATCCCACTCAAGAATGCGATGGGTATATGCCCAGTACTCATCTAATGTCTCTCCTTTAACAGCAAAAACTGGGATACCCTCTGCTGCAATTGCTGCAGCGGCATGGTCTTGAGTAGAAAAAATGTTGCATGAAGCCCATCTCACTTTTGCTCCCAGCGCAACCAATGTTTCAATCAATACTCCTGTTTGAATTGTCATATGCAAGCTTCCTGCTATGCATGCACCCTTAAGAGGCTTTTCATTTCCATACTTGGCTCGAAGAGACATCAAACCAGGCATCTCTGTTTCAGCAATCTTGAGTTCTTTGCGACCAAAATCGGCCAAGCTCATATCCGCGACGACATAGTCAGCGAAGTCGATCAAATTTCTGTTGGAGGTAGAGGCTGCGATCATGGTTAAGGGTTCACCCAAAAAAAGAATACTTAAAAATCAGATAAGAAAGAATGACGCTGCCACAGCAAGCAAAGCGCAATCTACATATTCATCCTGGCTCCTCAAAAACCTAGATGAAACAACTGCGCTAGGAGCTGAACTTATTCAAAAGATTCCTAATTTGCGATTGCTCTTACTAGAAGGGCCTTTAGGAGTAGGAAAAACCTCTTTAGTGAAAGGCATGGCAGTTACTCTTGGAATCAAAGAGCCCATAACAAGCCCAACGTTCCCACTAGCTCAACATTACCTCTCAGGCAAACCTCCTCTTTTTCACCTGGATCTCTACAGACTCGAAAATCACACAGATGCAGAAGAATTATTCATACAAGAAGAAGAAGAAGCTCAAGATGTTAATGGTCTGATGGTGATAGAGTGGCCAGAGCGTTTACATCTAAATCTACCAGAAGCATGGAAACTTAAATTAGAATATATGAATGAAGAAATAAGATTAGCTAAGTTGATAGCTCCTAAAATCTAGACAAAAATTTAGTCACTGTCTCATAGTCTGGCTGTGGATCAATGCCACCAGAGCCACCACATACTAAAGCTCCACAGGCCGCAGCAAAACTAACCATTTGCACCACTTTTGGTTCAGTCAAAGACTGAAATGAAGGCTGCAAATATTGATATATTAATCCAGCTGTAAAAGCATCCCCAGCTCCTGTTGTATCAACAACAGAAGCCGGGGAAAGTGCTTCCATTTCACCACAATATCCATCAATTATCCATTTCAAGAGTTTTGCTCCATCTGTAATTACCACATCAGGTTTCCTCACTAATGCATTGGAAATTTCCGAAGGGTTACAAGTATTAAAAAACCAAAGAGCTTCTTCCTTTGCAAGTTTTAACAAGGACGCCTTCTCTAGAAGAGGAAGAATTTGTGCTAATGCATATCGATCAGGACCACGATCTGGCGGATTAGTTGAATCCCAAAAAGTTGGTCGCCAATTAATGTCTAGAGCAATTTTGAGACCACTTTGAAGAGCCTTCTCGACAATCCACAACAATGCTTCCTTAGATTTTTGACTTGCTAAAGGAATAGTTCCTATTAATAACCACCGTGCCTTTTCAGCAAGTGAAGACCACACCTCAATTAAATCATTTTTATCAAAATTCTGATCGGCAAAACCATGACCGCGATCACCATCAAACCCTTGAAAAGATCTCTCTCCCAAAAGATCACGGCGAACTAAAACGATGCGACTAGGTCTTTCACTATCGATCTGCACACCCTGCACATTGACACCTCTAAGCCTAAATATCTTTTGAAAATTCTCCCCAATAACATCATGACCAAGGCGACCAACAAATGCAGACTTGGCACCTAATTGCGCTAAACCACATGCAACATTTGCTGGTGCACCTCCTAAGCAATCATCAACAGGAGTATCTAATAATGGATCTCCTCCTGGGGGGCCCAAACGATCCAACAAGGCCTCTCCTATACAAATAACCTCAGGCTGATTTGATTGATAAGACTGAATAGTGCTCATTTCCCACTCATATAATTTAAATTAGGAGCTCTCTACAAACTTATCTTTGTCAAGATGATTATGCAAAGCAGCAATAATCTTTGAGTTTGCAGCTGGAAAAGGATATTTCGCAAGTGTATTAGGTTTCACCCATCGAAATTGTTGACTTTGTAGAGGCTGTGGCTCCCCTGCCAACCATCTACATAAATGCACCACAAAACAAAGCCTCTTGTGACTATAGGAATGCTCCAGCGATATTAAAAGTTCGCCAACTTGAACTTCAATTGCTAATTCCTCTTTCAATTCACGAACAATAGTTTCTTCAATAGATTCATTAGGTTCCTGCTTCCCTCCTGGGAATTCCCATAAACCACCCAAGAGACCATCATTCAAGCGTTGATCAATCAAAACCTCTTGAGAACTATTAAAAACGATCCCAACACCAATAACTTGACGAGGTGGCAAGGTATTTGATCCCTTCACAGGAAAATCAGTCGGAGACTGGGAAGAATAGGCAATACAGAAAGTGTTCCAAGGGCAATCAAAGCAATTTGGGTTCCTTGGTTTACAAACTACTGCACCCAAATCCATTAATGCTTGATTGAACTGTCTGGGCTTCTTTAAATCAAGCAGTAGCTCACTAAGCTTCCATAATGCAGATATAGATTCTTTTTCGGGACTCGAATTTGCAACCAGCCTTCCTAAAACCCTCTTAACATTTCCATCTAACAGAACACCACGAATATCAAATGCCGACGAAATTATGCTTCCTGCCGTGGTTTTACCAATCCCTGGAAGGGACATCCATGTTTCCAACTCATGTGGCCAAGATGAAGGTTCGCAAGGATCATCTTCTCCAATCAAATCCAATAATTGTTTAGCTGCTTGATAAATACGACGAGCTCTGGAGTAATAGCCAAGCCCTTGCCAAAGAAGTAAAACCTCTTGCTCTGAGGCCTGGTTCAGAGACTGCAAAGTTGGGAATACGTGCATCCACTTTTCCCAATAAGGCAACATCACTTTCAACTGAGTCTGCTGAAGCATGATTTCAGCAATCCAAATTCGATATGGATCTAACTCCTGTCCATGCTGAGGATTAGTTCCATCTATGTTTAGTTTCCAAGGAATGTAATGACGTCCATTTTTTACATACCATTCATGCAAACCAACACGCAAAACCTTGACTGTCTCTTGTTTAAAGAGCACTCCAAAAAATTTGTCCTCTCCAACTCCACTCATAGAATCAAAACCAATTCAATACGGGCATCATTAATGAAGCCCAAAATGTAAGGAAGGAAAGCATTTGACTTCTCAAGAAAGCAATTTCTGGTGCTGGCGCAATTGGGAAATCTCCTGGCAAAGTTATGGCACTAAATCAAACCAGAATGAGCCTGCAATTGTTCTCATACATGGTTTTGGCGCTTGCAAGGAGCACTGGCGGCACAATCAAACATTCCTGAGCAAAGTAAACATCTGTTATGCACTCGATTTGATTGGATTTGGAGCAAGCAGTCAGCCTCAATCACGATTACCTGGAGAACCAGCCCAAACAGGAGACTTCACTTATCGATTCGATACCTGGGCTGCACAAGTAGCTGATTTTTGCAAAGAGGTTGTCAAGCAACCCGTGATTCTCATAGGCAATTCAATCGGTGGAGTAATCGCCTTACGCGCCTGCCAATTACTCAAAGACAAATGTTGTTCTGTGGTACTAATCAATTGCGCCCAAAGGACAATGGACGATAAGCGAGTATCAGAGCAACCTCAATGGATGCAATGGTTACGGCCATATTTAAAGCTGCTTGTCAGACAGCGCTGGCTAAGCAGCAATCTTTTTCGCAATGCAGCTAATCCATTCGTGATAAAGCGAGTCCTTACAGAGGCTTATCCAAGCGGAGCCAATATTGACCTGAAACTAATAAAATTGCTGGAAACTCCCAGTAAGCGTCCTGGCGCACCAGAAGCATTTAGAGGTTTCATAAATCTTTTCGACGATCACCTAGCACCTGAAATACTCAAAGAACTAGAAACTCCTGTGGATATGATATGGGGAGAAAAGGACCCGTGGGAGCCAGTGGGAGAAGCTCAACGTTGGCTCAAAACTTTTGAATGTGTTCGTTCATTAGAAATTGTTCCAGATGCAGGACATTGTCCTCATGACGAAGATCCTGAAAATGTTAATAAAATCCTTCTACGCTTAATTCAACAAACCACATAATCCTCTATTACATCCCCCACTCTTCTAATTGCTTTTAAAGCATCTCTTTCCAGGTTCCTCACACGATCTCGACTAATACCTAATACGCGTCCAATACCGGTCAAAGTCATTGGATCGTCTCCGTCCATCCCATATCGCATTCTCAAAACCCGAGCTTGTAATTCAGGCATCTGCTCAAGCACTGTTTCCA
>MDTE01025763.1_pt1 | contig 21260 bp, 18 predicted proteins | sample 811231 | NCBI WGS metagenome assembly MDTE01 (sample SAMN05326651, study PRJNA326480) | marine metagenome | isolation source: seawater | place: Indian Ocean: Red Sea | collected 2010
GGAGCAAACACAAAACTCAAGACCACGATTATGGGGATCGCAACCATCGCGGCGATTGCGAGAGCAAATAAACTCCAGCGATTCAGACGGAAATGCCGGTGAACCGGCGTCAATACAGTCCGAGCGGTGTCACCAACCGTGCTCACGGTTCATCTCAACCTTGCAGAGTTATACGGAAGCGGCGATCCGGCTTAGGGCCTTATCGACGCTATATCAATGAAAAATATAGAAGAGCACAGGTGTTGCAAGTCATTATTATTTGCACGATTAGGTGACGGCTGCCCCGCAGCAAGTTCAACATGTTTAGATTTCATCACGTCTACGCGAAACGAATCTGCCAGCGAGGCTATTCGACCGGACGAGGAAACTCTGCAATCTCGGCATCGCCAACAGGCTCTTCGTCTTCATCACGGTCTGTAGCGGCCTGGGATCGTACTTCTTCGACCAGCGATGCCGGCGGCCGAGGCTGCAGCATACCCGATGCCTTCAACTCGTCGAGGCCAGGCAGCTCCTCAATGGCATCAAAGCCAAAGTGCTCCAGGAACTCCTCAGTGGTGCCGTAAGTGACCGGTCGGCCCGGAGTGCGGCGACGCCCTTTGGGCCGGATCCAACCGATTTCCAGGAGCAGATCGAGTGTGCCGCGGCTAAGCCCAACACCTCGAATCTCTTCCACCTCCGCCCGCGTGACAGGTTGGTGATAAGCAATAATTGCAAGCGTCTCAGTCGCGGCACGGCTCAGGCGCCGGGTAACCTGAGTTTCTTTCTGCAAGAGAAACTTGAGATCAGGCGCCGTTCTCAATGTCCACTTTCCGGCGACATGCACAAGATTGACGCCACGTTCCCGATACGCGTCTTCGAGCATCTTCAGGGCGGCGGGCACATCGACATCATTGGGCAGGCGAGCCTGAATACTCGCGTTGTCCAGAGGTTCGGCAGCTGCAAATAGTAATGCCTCCACCATGCGCAGATGTTGTTGATCGACGCTCATACCGTTCCTAGACCTCAGTCACTGCTTTGGAGTCAACCATCTTCGGACGCGCCATCGTCCTGTTGCCTACGACGCATGTAGATTGGACCGAAGGTCTGCGTTTGACGGAGCTTGACTTGGCCTGACTTGGCCATCTCCAGGCTGGCACCCAACATGGCTGACACCGCCGAACGATACACCATCGTGCCTTTGATTTCCGGAGGCAGAAACGCTTCCAGCCTTTCCCATCCGGGTATATCGCCCAGAACGCGACGTAGCCGTTCATGGGCCTGCTCCATAGAAAACAGTTCTCGGGCGGCGATGCTGTATGGCTCATTCGCAGCTCGGACCCGGTGATCCGCATAGGCACGCAAGAGTTCGAATACGGATACTTCGTAAACTGAATTACGGACGACCCTGATACCTTCGGGCTGCCCTCGTTCGAAAACATCTCGACCCAGTCGATTTAGAGCCATGAGTTGTGCAGCTGCCTCCCGCATGGCCTCAAGACGCTGCAATTGAAATGTCAGATGCGCTGCGAGTTCCGGTCCGCTTGGCCCATTTTCATCCTCGACTTCCGGAAGAAGCAGCCGCGATTTGAGGTAGGCGAGCCAAGCGGCCATCACCAGGTAATCCGCAGCAACTTCCAGACTGAGGCGCCGCGCCTCAGCGATGAAGGCCAGATACTGCTCGGCAAGTTGCAGAATGGAAATCTGAGTCAGATCGACCTTCTGGGAACGTGCCAATACCAGCAAGACATCCAGTGGGCCTTCGTAGCCGTCAATGTCCACGACCAAAGAAGCGTCGTCCGCGTCATCCCGTACAGGGTTGGACCAAACGTCGTCTCTACTATCGGAGTTCAAGGTATCTACACGTGCCCGCTCAAGACGGTAATCAAATCCAACAATACCTTTACCGGCGGCCAAATTACCAGTTCGAATAGATTCATCCGAACACCCAGGTATCCGCTCAGAGGTGGAAGCACGAACAGCAACAAGATCAGGATCATCATGCCGTACCGCTCCAGTCTGGCCAAAGGTATCGCCAGCACCGGCGGCAGCAGTCCCACGGCTACTCGACCACCATCCAATGGCGGAAGCGGCAGCATGTTGAACACGGCAAGCACGAGGTTGAGTATGACCGAACGCCCCAGCGTCTCCGACAGCCATACCGCGATATCGTCGGGGAAGATCTCCAGAAAATGAAGGAGAAACGCGGATACGAATGCGAGCCCCAGATTTGTCACGGGTCCCGCAAGGGCCACCAACACCATATCCCGGCGGGGATTGTTGAGTTGGCCGAAATTGACCGGAACAGGTTTGGCATACCCGAACATGATTCGGCCACCCGACATCACCAGCAAGAGCGCCGGCAACAGGATCGTGCCGAACGTGTCGATGTGGCGAAACGGATTGAAAGAAACGCGCCGCAATCTGTAGGCCGTGTCGTCGCCGAGTTTCCACGCAACATAGCCGTGGGCGGCCTCGTGGAACGTGACGGCGACCAGCACGGGAACAATCCAGACGGATACCTCGTATGCAAACTCTGAGATCATGGACCGTTTGCTTCAGCTGTCTTCGCCAGTAGTGCGTCGATCCGGGCGATCGCGGCCGGTATATCTACCGGTTCTGGTTCTGCCAGTCGTGCCAACGCCAAACTCAATCGGCGCCGGCCCGCATCATCCAGCGGCCCGCCATGTTCAGCAACGGCTTCCATCTCGCGTGGATCGCCGTTGCAGTGAAGGAGCAGGTCACACCCGGCAGTTCGCGAGGCGATTGCACGTTCGGCCATCGTCCCCGGCAAGGCTTGCATGGAGAGATCATCGGTCAACAACAAGCCGTCGAACCCGAGGTCATGGCGAATCAGGGAAATCACACTCGAAGAGCTGGTAGCCGGCCGGTCGTCGTCAAGCGAAGTAAAAACAACATGAGCCGTCATCGCCAGGGGCGTCGCAGCGAGTGATCTGAACGGGACAAAATCGAGGTCGTTGAGCGCCTGGCTTGTCGCGCAAACGACCGGCAGGTCAACATGACTATCCACCGTCGCCCGTCCGTGTCCGGGAATATGTTTCATAACCGGTAGCACACCTCCCGACAGCAGGCCGTCGCTCAAGGCCGATCCCAATGCCGCCACCGTGTTTGGATCCGAAGAAAACGCTCGATCGCCGATAATGTCGTGGGCTCCGGCGACCCTCACATCAAGGACTGGGAGACAGTCGACATTGATGCCGAGGTCATGCAGTTCAGCGGCGATTACCTGCCCGTTAAGCCTGGCGGCCTCAATTCCTGATGCGAAATCACGATCGTACAGTCGGCCGAATTCAGCTGCCGCCGGGGGCAATCGCCAGTGGGGCGGCGTCAATCGACAGACGCGGCCGCCTTCCTGATCAATGAGGATCAGGACATCCTCCATGCCCACGGCGTCCCGAAAATCCTGAACTAGGCGTCGAACCTGAGCCGGTGACTGGCAGTTGCGGGCAAATAATATGAGGCCACACGGCCGGACATCTCGAAAAAACTGTGACTCGGTTTTGGTGAGAATCTCACCGGCGCATCCGAATATCGCCGCGAGCCGCTCTGTCACCTTGCGGCGGGCCGAACTACCAGGCAGCCAAGTTGTCGTTCTTGGAGCTTGTTGCACATCGTTCGTGCCGCTCCGGGCCCTTCAAGGGGCCCCGCCTGCAATCGATAATAAATCCCGCGTTCGCCGAGATCGGCACGGACGATGGCGTGATCAAGAGAGCCCAGAAGCGATTCTTCCCGGGTGCTGAGTCGCGCCCAGTCGCTCTCGGCTGCTTCGGCGCTGCGATAGGCCCCCAGCTGAACGCGAAAACCAACCACCCTCTCGGGTTCGGCTTGCTGTTCGCCCGTCTCCTTGGGAACAAGAGGTACAGGCGGCGGCAAACTCGCCTCTTCCTGTTCCGATTGCGTGTCCGCGGATTCGTCAGACGTCTCAGCTTCGGCAGAAGTGGACTCTGCTGCGGCCGCGGTGGTGTCCGTGGCCTTCGGTAGAGGCGGAACCGGGATGGTCGCCGTTCCACCCGAATTATCTTCAGTGCTCGTTGAAGCCAACAATTCTTCCTTGGGCGCGGGCTTCTCGGCCTCGGGTCTCAGGGTCGCCTCTTCCTGACCGGATTCCTCTCCTCCCGCCATGCGCTCATATATTTCCTTGTCCTGATGCGGAACCTCCAATCCTCCGGGGTCATCCGGCGGCACTTTCACGGGGCCGGCATCCGCCTTGATGAGCGGAGGGGTCGTTTCCATACCTTTGCGGACGCCTTGCTCATATGCGAACCAGAGAGCACCTGCGAATGCGGACAGCGTTACCCATGCAATAAGCGCGGGGACGCCCCAACGCCGACCAACGGTGTTCTCCGGCGTTAACCGTTCTTCCTGCTGGGGCGGATCGATGCGTCCCTGCCGCAGATATGCGGGCGGCGGGTCGTGCGGCGGTTGCGGAGTATCAGACGCCATCTAGCGCATTTCCTCCACAGGCTGAACGCCCATCACTTCGAGCCCACTGGCGATGACCAAAGCAACACCCTTCACGAGTGCCGCCCGCGCCAGGGTGAGTTCCGCGTCTTCATCGACAATGAAGCGCAAATCCGGATCCTCCTTTCCCTGGTTCCAAAATTGATGGAAAGCCGATGCCACGTCGTGGATGTAGAACGCGACACGATGAGGTTCATGGGCCTCCGCCGCAGTCTCGACCAGGCGGGGCCATCCGCCGAGTAATTTGATCAAAGCAAGCTCTTCAGCATGGGTCAAGCGGGCCAGTTTCGCCCGTTTGAGAGTTTCGGTGTCGAGGGCGCTGCCCTGAACTTCGGCAACATTCCTAAGGACCGAACAGGCGCGAGCATGGGCGTACTGCACGTAGAAGACGGGGTTCTCTCGTGACTGCTCTGTCACTGCGGCAAAGTCGAAATCAAGCGGCGCATCGTTGCGGCGCGTGAGCATGATAAAGCGCACAACATCCTTGCCGACCTCATCCACGACTTCGCGCAGGGTCACAAAACTTCCTGCGCGTTTGGACATTCGTACCGGTTCACCATCCCGGGTCAGCTTCACGAGTTGGCAAAGCTTGATATCCAGCTCGGCGGTCGCCTCCGAAAGGGCCGCCACCGCGGCCTTCATCCGTTTGACATATCCACCATGATCCGCGCCCCACACGTTGATCATGCTGTTGAAACCGCGATCGATCTTGTCCCGGTGATAGGCAACATCCGTCGCGAAATAGGTCCAGCTACCATCTGATTTCCTGAGAGGACGATCGACGTCATCCCCGAACTCGGTGGCCCTGAAAAGGGTCTGCGGGCGCGGCTCCCAGTCGTCCGGCTGCTTGCCTTTCGGCGCTTCGAGAACACCCTCATAAATCAGTTTCTTGTCGTCCAGAAATTCAAGTGCATCTTCAACCCGACCTTTTTCGGCCAGATCGCGCTCAGACGTGAACTTGGCAATGCGCACGCCCAGTGCGGCAAGGTCATTGCGAATCGACTCCATCATCGCGTCAGTGGCGAACTCCCGACAATGTGGCAACCAGACCTCTTCCGTTTGTTCCAGCCAGTTTTCGCCCTGGCTGGATGCCATGGATTCTCCAACCGGTATCAGGTAGTCGCCCGGGTAAAGACCCTCCGGAATGTCACCGATCTCCTGTCCCAGCGCCTGCTGGTAGCGGAGATAAGCCGAGCGCGCCAACTGATCGACCTGAGCGCCGGCGTCGTTGATGTAATACTCCCGTGTGACTGCGTATCCCGCCTTGTCCAGAAGATTTGCGAGGGCGTCGCCATACACGGCACCTCGGGCATGACCGACATGCAACGGGCCGGTCGGATTAGCCGATACGTACTCCACATTCACCGAGTTGCCTGCGCCCAGGGCCGAGTCGCCGAAGGATGTTCCGGCTTCGAGCACATCCCTTAAACGATCATGCACGAAATCAAGGCTCAGCCGAATATTGATGAACCCGGGACCCGCAACCTCAACATCGACCAACTGGGGAGAGCCCCGCAGCGACTCTGCCAGTGGCTCGGCAATATCGCGCGGTTTCATGCCCGCGGATTTTGCCAGTACGAGTGCCGCGTTGGTTGCGACGTCACCGTGCGTTGGGTCGCGCGGGGGTTCCACGTTGATGGCTCCCAGATCGAGTCCGGGCCGAAGTATTTTAGAGGCCACCAAATCTTCAATTGATTTGATAACAATAGACCGTAAATATTTGTAATAATCCATTTATTATTTATCTAACCAAATAAGCGCTCGTGCTCTGAAAGCGCGTAACGATCTGTCATCCCTGCGATGAAATCACATGCCAGACGGGGGATTGTCGCGGGATCCGATCCAAGCGCGGTTTCACGCCACTCCTCCGGCATTCTTTGTGGTTCGTGCAGATACAATTCAAATATCTCGGCGATGACCTGGCGCCCCCGGTCAGACATTTGGTTTACCTTATCGTGCCGGTACATGTTGGCGAACAGGAATTCTTTCAAGGCGCGATCTCCTTCGCCCATCTCCTCTGACATCCCGATGACAAGTCTGTCTGCATGACGCACGTCATCCACACTCGTCGGCTCAACTTCGTTGAGCCGCCTCACCGATACAGTGACCACATCGGTGATCATCACCGATATCAAGCGCCGTATCGTCTCGTGGATGGCCCGCGGACGCTCAATGTCCGGGTACAAGGTGCGCACTTCCGACAGAACCGGGGCCACGAGAGGAACTTCGTCGAGATCGCCCAGGTCGAACAATCCGGCCCGCAACCCATCGTCCAGATCGTGATTGTTGTACGCGATGTCGTCGGCGATTGCGGCGACCTGCGCTTCGGCACTGGCGAAGGTGCCGAGTTCAAGGTCGTGGGCCGAAACATAATCGAGAAGGGTCTCATGCAACGGTTGGTCCGTTGCATTCATCGCATGTGGACCTGTCAGCGGGCCGTTGTGCTTTACGACACCTTCGAGGGTTTCCCAAGTCAGGTTGAGGCCATCGAATGAGGCATAGCGTCTTTCCAGCTTGGTCAGCACGCGTAGCGTCTGGGCGTTATGATCGAAACCTCCATAGGGACTCATTACGCGATCCAGTGCTTCCTCGCCGGCGTGACCGAACGGCGGGTGGCCCAGGTCATGGGACAACGCAAGTGTTTCGGCCAGGTCTTCGTTCAACCGGAGCGTCCGAGCAATCGTTCGCGCGATCTGAGCTACTTCCAGTGAATGCGTGAGTCGCGTCCGGTAATGGTCACCTTCGTGGTACACGAAGACCTGGGTTTTGTGCTTGAGGCGTCGAAACGCGGTCGAATGAAGAATACGGTCTCGATCGCGCTGAAATGGCGTCCGGCTCTCGCTTTCGGGCTCGGAGTGGAGACGCCCCCGGCTCGCCGCCGGATCAGTTGCATAGGCCGCCGGCGACGGCGCATCGAAATGCGAATCGCCGTTCATGGCCGCGACACTACTCCGCGACCTGACGGCCTGCAACGCCGAACGCGAATCACTTCGGATTTTCCCGAATAACCTAGGCTTCCTCGCCCTCTTCCACCGTGGCGCTCTCTACTGCGAGCAAACGATCGATGTCGATGATCTCATGCAGGATATCCTGTTCTGCTGCCGCATTGCCCTCTCCGACAGTTGGGTCAGGCTCGCCCCGCGCGATAGCGGCGTATGCAAGACGCAGCGCCTTATGCATGGCCAGCAGCGGCGTTGCGGGATCGACCAGAAAACGGTATCCGAGGTCATATAACTCCTGCTCGGTCATACCTAGGGATTCGATCCCGCCTCCAAGAGACTGCAGCATGAGAGGTGCAGGCAGCCGCTCGCCCACGAAACGCAGATCCTCGGCCGTAGGAGCCAAGACAAAGAGCATGTCGGAGCCGGCTTCCTTGTAGGCTTCGGCCCTACGAATGGCGTCATCGTGCTTGCCACGACGGATCTGGTTTGTCCTGCCGATGATGACGAAGTCCGGGTCCCGCCGTGCGGCAACGGCTTCACGAATTTTGGCAACCATCAATTTCTGGGGAATGGCGTGCTCGATTCCGACGTGATGATGGACACGCTTGGGCAGGAGCTGGTCTTCGAACTCGATTCCCGCCGCGCCGGCCGCCTCGCTCATGGCCATGGTGCGATGAAGGTGGACAGGATCTCCCCAACCGCAGGTGCCGTCGAGAACGAGAGGCAAAGAACAGGCGCTGCGAATGGCCACACAATCCTGAATAACCTGCTCCAGGGACAGGTTTGCCTCAAGGTGAGTGTTGATGTAGCCCAACGGCCCGCCACCCAGATATATCGCTTTGAACCCCTCACGCTCGGCCATCTTGGCCGTCAGAGGATTCATCACATGGGGCGCGACGAGCGGTTCAGACCCTTCAAGCAGGTCTCGGAATATGCGTCCGGCTGTCATGTCGCGGACGCTCGAGCAAGCTGACGGGCGGCAATTGTTGCGACCAGATTGAAGGCAAATCGCAATGCACTCACGCGGGCGACACCCTTGCCAACTATGTCGTAGGCGCTGCCCTGGGCGGAAGTGGTGATCGGCATGGGTAGGCCGCCCAGCAGCGTGAGGCCACGATCGAAACCCATCATTTTCATCGCGATCTGACTCTGGTCGTGGTACATCGCCACGATTCCATCTACGCGACCATCCTTGCCGAGCAGGAAAACACTGTCGGGGGGCCAGGGACCAACGACGTCGTACCCTTCGGATCTGGCGCGCTCAACCGCCGGGCCGATGACCTCGATCTCCTCTCTCCCGAAGTTGCCGTTGTCCCCTGCGTGGGGATTGAGTGCAGCCACGGCGAGCCGGGGATTGTCAATTCCTGCATCATAGACCGTATCGTGCAGGCGGCGTACGGCAGCCAAGACTTCGTCCTCGGTGATCAGGCTCGCGACGTCTTTCAGTGCGACATGGCTGGTGACGCGGGTGGTCCACAGTCCCTCGACCGCGTTCAACTCTTTCGCCAAGCCTTTGACACCAAGATGAGCTGCAAGGTGCTGTATTTCATCGGCTTCAGTCATGCCGCCAAGATGCAATGCCGTCTTATTGAGCGGAGCGAAACACACGCCGTCGATCGCTCCGGACATTGCCAATCCGACCGCGGTCTCAAGAGTCTGAAGAATCGAGCGCCCTGCGGCTTCGGTTGCCTGTCCCGGTGTCACCTCTTTTGGCGAAATGGTCTCCAGCAACAAATGAGCGATCTGGCCTTCAGTCAGCGGCTTCGAATCCGGTGTCCATTTCGGTAGCAACAAATCGACCCCGGCCGTGCGTGCGCCACTCTCAATGATGTGTTCATCACCGATCACCAGGATGTCGGCTTCACGATCATCGTCCACATCGGAAATGAGTTTTGCCAGCAACTCCGGGCCGACGCCATTGGGATCGCCCGGTATGACACCGATACGAGGTTTCGATCGTTCCAAAGTCGAGCCCGGCGTATTCATGAAGAGACACCTTGATCCAAGCGATGTAGACGAACCACTCCGCGTGTTGTGCGGGCTGGAAACAGTTCACGATCCATCAATCATCCTTCTCTATTGCCGATCGAGAATCAACGGAAGTTGGCCGGGAGCGAGGATGAAATTGACAAGCGCTTTATGATTCTTACATACATAGGAGCATTATATGAGAACTGTTCTCAACATTGTTGGCGATCGAATATGAGTGAACTCGACCTGGCACCGATGACATTGAGCGAGAATGCGGCCAAACGCATTCGCTTCTTGATGGACCAGGAAAATCAACCGGAGGCAGCCGTGCGTGTCGCCGTCAGTGGCGGAGGGTGTGCGGGTTTCCAGTACGGTTTTGATTTCGACAACAGCATTGCGGATGACGATTTCGTATTCGAGCGTGATGGCGCGCGAATCGTTGTGGATCCACTATCTCTCAGTTTTCTGCAGGGGTCCGAAGTGGATTACGTGGAGGAACTGATTGGTGCGTCCTTCCAGATCACCATCCCGAGCGCGTCATCTTCGTGCAGTTGCGGGACATCGTTCGCGATGTGAGGCCGATCCAATTGTGGTATGAGAAGGTCCGGGCTTCCGGGCCTTTTTTTATGACATACAGGATCACTGCAGCATGAAAATCGCGACCTGGAACGTGAACTCGATCAAGGCTCGTTTACCCCACGTCATCGATTACCTCCGTGACGAAGCACCGGATGTGGTTTTGCTTCAGGAGACGAAGGTTGTCGACGAGGCATTTCCCGCCCTGGAAATCGAAGATCTCGGATACAACGTCACGGCGCATGGACAAAAGACCTATAACGGCGTGGCAATCCTCAGCAAACAGCCGATCGATGACGTGATGCGCGGGCTCCCGGGGGACGACTCCGACGAACAGGCCCGTTATGTGGAGGGAACCGTGGGAACCGTCCGAGTGGCATCAATATATCTGCCCAATGGAAACCCCATCGGCACCGAGAAGTTTACCTACAAGCTGTCGTGGATGGCTCGGCTGCGTAGTCGCATGCAGGAACTTCTTGAACTGGAAGAGACCTGCGTTTTTGGCGGTGACTACAACGTCTGCCCGACCGATATCGATGTCTTCGATCCACCTGGATTCGCTGGCGACGCTCTATGCCAACCTGAATCCAGAAATCTGTTCCGTTCCATGGTGTACCTGGGTCTGACCGATGCCTTGCGGGTTTATCACCCCGAACCCGGCGTCTACTCCTATTGGGATTATCAGCGCGGAGCGTGGCCCAAGGATCACGGCCTGAGGATCGATCATCTACTGCTGACGCCACAGGCCGCTGATCGGCTCAAGGCGGCGGATGTTGATCGCCGCCCCCGCGGTAAGGAAAAGGCATCGGACCACACGCCGGTCTGGTGCGAGCTTGAGGAGTAACCAACATGGCTCAGGCTGAAACCATCGAACTCCGTCAAACGGTTTTGCACGGCTGGCACGTCGAAGCCGGTGGCCGGATGGTCGAATTCGGGGGCTGGGAGATGCCGGTTCAATACCCAACCGGCATCGTTCAGGAACACCTGGCGACACGGCGTGCTGCGGGCCTCTTCGATGTCTCACACATGGGCCGCTACAGGGTTCGCGGGTCTGACGCGGAAGCCTTTCTCATGAGGGCATTGACCAACAACGTCCATGCCCTCGATCCGGGACAGGCACAATACACTTTCATCGGCAATGAGACTGGCGGTGCGATCGATGACGCCTATCTCTACAGATTGGCGCCTGAAGACTTTCTTCTGGTCGTCAACGCCGGAAACCGGGACAAAGACTGGGACTGGCTAGAGACGCTCAGGTCCGGAGACGTCGAATTCACAGACGAGAGTGAAGATATCGGCATGATCGCATTGCAGGGGCCGGAAGCCTCTCACGTGCTCGAACGGATCGTTGACAGCCGCGATCTGCCAGAAAACAAGCGGAACCGACTCCGCACCGCGAAAATCGACGGCAACGATGTGATCATCGCCCGTACAGGATATACGGGCGAAGCCATTTGCTTCGAGCTGTTCCCACCTCGAGACTTCACAGTTTCATTCTGGCAAATGCTGGTCGATGCAGGCGCCTTGCCCGTCGGTCTGGGCGCGCGTGATTCACTACGCCTCGAAGCAGGACTGCCGCTCTATGGCCACGAACTTGGTCAGGATCCCGAAGGAAACGACATCCCCATCTTCGCCAACAACCTTGCCCGCTTCGGCGTTCGCCAGCCAGGTGCCGGTGAGTACGTGGGACAGGCCGAGCTCGAAAAACAGCGGGATGAATACATTCATATTCTGCGACGGGAACTGGACCTGCCGATCGATGATCGTGTGCTCTCACATATCATCCAGCCGATTGCCGCGTTCGAGGACCGGAAGCCGCTGCGTGCCGGGTTCAAGGTTTTTGTCAATGACGTACATGTTGGGTACGTGACATCCGGGACCAGCGTGCCTTTCAGTACATTTCGCGGCCAGGGCATTACCGCAGCACCTGAGGTCTCTCACGAAATGCGGCCCATTGGCTTGGCATTGCTGCGGTCCGACATCCTGTACGTCGCGGATCGACCCGTGACCCTCGAGATCGAGGACACACGCGGCAACCGTACGACGGCCGAACTGGTAGAACGAAATCTCTGGCCTGTCGCGCCTTACAGTCGCCCCTACACCGGTTTCCGACATGTTCCGGAACCGCCACGCACCGACCTGTCAGAACTTACCGAGCTTGCACGCAAACTCCGCAGCGAAACAGCAGAGAATCTGAAGTGGCGGCGACCTGAATGCATCAACCTCATTCCATCGGAACAGCCAACATCCTCGTTCGTCGATTCCTTGATGACCGCCGATCCTGCCGGTCGTTACAACGAGCACAATCGTGTAAAGGCGCTTGGTCCCGAAGCCCCGGACGTGCGCTACTACAAAGGCACCTCTTTCATCATGGAGAAAGAGGAAGAGCTGTGCGCTGCTCTTCGCACATTCTTTGGCTGCCTGAACGTCGAACCCCGTGTCGTCAGTGGCCAGATGGCGAAGGACACTGTCTATGACGCACTCAAGCAATATCGTAATCGATCGCGCGGCGGTGATCCACGGCCGATCGGGCGTGTTCTGGTACACGATCCCAATAAGGGCGGCCATTTAACTGCCCAGGTGGCCGGCGCCTTGAAGAATTACGTTGACCTCGACCCGCGCACCCACCGTCCCGCAGTCGAGCACTTTCCGTTTCAGAAGGAAAATCCATATCGGATCGATGTGGAAGCCACCAAAGAACTCATCGCCAGAACCAAGCCGGAACTCATTGTCTTTGGCCGAAGTGTGATCATCCACACCGAACCGATCAGGGAGATCGCCGAGTTCGTCCATGGGGAATTCGGGAAAGACAATCCCACGCGGCCGATCATCCACTATGATGCGGCGCACGTCCTGGGCTTGCTTGGCCCTCATTTCCAGGATCCGTTTGACGAGGGCGCGGATTTCGTTACGGGTTCCACCCATAAGACCTTCTTCGGCCCTCAACGAGGCGTCGTGTTGGGAAATTTCCCCTCTGGCTCGGTGTTCGAACCGCTCTGGGATTACATCAGTTCGCGGACATTCCCTGGGCATGTCAGCAACCATCACCTCGGCACGATGCTGGGATTACTCGGCGCGACCTATGAGATGTTGGCCTTTAAGGACGACTACCCAAAGCAAGTCGTCGCCAATTCCAAGGCGTTTGCACGCGGCATGGTCGAGAACGGCATGGTGCTAGAAGGTGATCCAGACTACGGCTACAGCGAAACTCACCAGGTTCTCATCCGAACCGCCCGCCGCCGGGGAGAGTTTATCTCCAGTTTGTTCGAGGCCAACAATGTCATTACCAATCCTCAAGCCTATTGGGACGACGCAAGCTTTGCAGTTGCAAGCGGCGTGCGCACGGGAACCCAAGAGATGACACGCTTCGGCATGAAAGAAAATGACTTTGCGGAGTTGGCAACGCTTGTCTCGGACATCGCGCACAATGGCGAGTCAAAGCCTGAGGAACACTGGAAGCCGGCGGTGAAGGCATTCCGCAGCCGCTTTAGCGAGATGACATACTGCTTGGAATGTTAGGCTGATCGGCTGACAGGCATAACGCCACGGCCTCTTGCCACATTCATGAAGGAGGGCCCGACATGAAACCCGTCAGAAATCCCGTTCCACAACTGGGTCCGATGTTCGAAGGCTGGCTTTCCCACGGCGTACGCGTCGGCAACACCATCTATACCAGCGGCCTGGTGGGTTGGGATCTGGAAACCGGCAAGATATTACCGGACATCGAAGCGCAGGTTCGTCGGATCTTCGAAGGACTTCAATGGATCCTCGAGGCGCACGGCGCGACGTTGCAGGATGTCGTCAAGATGAACATGTACTTCGTTGATCGCCAAGCCCAATGGCCCGTTTTCGACAAGGTTCGCAGGGAGATCTGGAAGTCTGATCCCCCCGCATCGACCGGTGTCGGTGTCGCACGACTCGAGCAGGACGCACAGATCGAGATCGAAGTTGTCGCTGTTGTTCCCGACGACTAAGCGAGGAGACTACACCTCGGATCGCGCAGGCATACGGACGAAGAAAAGCGGCACGAAGCACACCAGACTGGTGAATGCCAGCCATATGAAGTCGTTGTTGTAGGCAACGACCGAAGCCTGCCGTGAAGCTTCAAGGCTGAGCGAGGCCAGACCGGCCAGGTCAGTCAAACTCCACGCATCTGGAAGCGACAAGTGCCGAAGCGTTTCATTGAATGGAGTCGCGTTTTCACTCAACACGGCACGGCTGGATTGGGTTTGACGGACGAGATATGCCACCGTCAAGGAGACACCGACACTGCTGCCATAATTGCGCATCAAGGCATAGAGACCGGTTCCAAGGTCCCGATTTTGCCTCGGCAAGGTAGAGAACGTGATAATCGTCAGCGGTACGAAGTAGAAGCCGATACCAAGGCCGTGCGCGAACACCGCAAGGTAGAACTCCCAGCGGTCGAACTCGGTCGTAAAGAGTGACATTTGCAAATTGGCCCAAGCCATGACAACGATTCCCAGCGCCATGATCGTCACGGGATGGAACCGGCCAAGCAATTGGCCTGCAGACACAGAACCAACGGCATTCCCGATTGCTTGGGGTACCAGAACCAGGCCCGCTAGAAACACAGGATATCCCGCAAGTGTCTGCAAGTAGGGCGACACCAATGCGAGGAAAGCCAACCAGTGAACACCCAGCATGAACATCAGTGACAGACCGACCATAAAGTTACGATTCGCGAACACGGCGGGTGGAATGAACGGTCTCGACGAGTACATCGTGTTTACGACGAAAAAGTAAAAAGCCGTCACAGCAATCAACGATGTCCAAAGAATCTCTGGTGCCGAGAACCAGTCCATGCGTTCGCCTCGGCTCAGAACGAACTGGATCGCCACTAACGCAGTAGCCAGAATCAGGAAACCGAGAAACCCGAAGGGTTGTGCGCTTGGACGTTGCGGTCTGGTGGGCGCGAAAATGTAAATAATGGTGAACGAAAGGATGCCGAACGGAACGTTCAGGTAAAACGCCCAACGCCAGCTGTGGAATTCCGCCAGATATCCTCCAAGCGCCGGACCCAACACGATCCCAACCATCACACCCAGCGACCACCACCCCATCGCCTTTCCTCGCTGTTCGGGCGGATAGGCGTCAAAAACGAATGACTGAGAAATCGGCGTAAAGGACGACGCAAAGACACCTTGTAGGAAACGGTAGACAACGATCTCCTGAAGACTCTCCGCAGACCCCGTGAAAACCGAGGCGACGCAAAATCCGACGACGCTGATCAAGAAAAGGCGCTTGCGCCCCAAAAGGTTTGTCAGGATACCGATCAGTGGCATGACCACTGCCACGGCGATCAGATAAGAGGCGAGCACCCAGGCGATTTCGTCCTGAGTCGCTGACAAGGTTCCCTGGATACGGGGCAAGGCCACCGTTGCCATGGTTGTATCCAGAGTCTGCAAATTGGCGCCCAAAACGACACCGGCAAAAATCAACAGGCGGTACCGCATAGCGGTTTCCGGCTGGTCTGCTGCCGGAGATGCGTGTGAAATCTGCTCTAACGTCATCGCGTGTTCGATCGCTTCCGCCCCGGAGAGCCCAGAGAGGGAGCGTGGACACCACTCCTATTACCTTTGACTGTTTACCACGCCCGGAAACCCCGTGATCAAGGGGTTGTCGGACTCGTTTCGTATGAAGGACCGGCTCTGGAGATGCAAGTGGTGTGGGCGAGCGCGGGCTCTTTCACCCCTATTCCGCCATGACCTGCTAGGCATAAATGCGGATCGCCGGACCGCCTCCGAAAAACATCTCTTCGTGAGTTGTCTTCGCGTAGACCCGACGCATCTGGGGCAGGACGGTGTGGCCCTTCAGCCGAGTGCCGAAATGGGCGATCACTTCTTCACCCAGCATCAAGACGCGCGGCCATGGCTTGTTGTCGTGGAGCATCGGCTCGAACAACGATATTCGCGGAGCGTCAAACCAACCGATGAGACCGACCTCCGATACGGCCAAGCGCGTGGAACCCATGTTCACGACCGAGATACAAAATCCCAGATCTGTGATGTTCTGGCGTTTTAGGTTCCGAATATCCTTTGGCTTTTCTCCCAGCGCGATTGCCTGCCGATCGATTGCATAGGCAACCTTGGCGCGCACCTTGAGACGCATCCGATTCCGCACAATGAGATCAATGGGACTAAACGAGGGACGGCGCGCATCTCGCGCAACCACACCCCGCTTCAGACGCCCAATCAGACTCATTGCCCTGGTCCACCCACTGCCAACAAACTACGTCCACCGCTCAAACGTCAGCGTACTGACGCACCTCTGCCTGCCCGCCGGGATGGGTTACCGCACCTTTTTCCGCGGAACCGACTGTTTGAGCATACTTCCATAACGTACCCGATTGAAAATCGCTCGATCGGGCTTTCCAGGACTCGCGACGCTTGGCCAGTTCGTCATCGGTCAACTCCACGTCGAGCGTACCCTTGTCCGCATCAATATGGATCATGTCGCCGTTCTCGAGTAACCCGATTGGACCGCCAACCGCCGCTTCGGGACCAATGTGTCCGACGCAGAATCCCCGAGTGGCGCCAGAGAAACGTCCATCTGTAATGAGTGCCAGTTTTTCGCCCATGCCTTGACCGTAGATCGCGGCCGTGGTCGACAGCATTTCACGCATCCCGGGACCGCCTCGGGGGCCCTCGTACCGGATGACGATCACTTCGCCCTCCTCGTATTGCTTATTCTGAACCGCTTCAAAGGCATCCTCTTCGCAATCAAAGACGCGCGCCGGACCCGAGAACTGCAGACGCTCGAGGCCGGCGATTTTCACAATTCCCCCTTCGGGTGCCAGGTTCCCCTTAAGTCCCACCACTCCACCAGTGGGGCTGAGCGGGTTAGAGACGGGGCGGATCACGTCCTGGTCCTCACGGAACGTGAATTCTTTGAGATTCTCGGCAATGGTCTTGCCAGTCACCGTCAGACAGTCCCCATGAAGGAAGCCACCGTCCATGAGCGTCTTCATCAGGATGGGTACGCCGCCGGCTTCGTACATGTCTTTTGCGATATACCTGCCGCCTGGTTTGAGGTCGGCGATATATGGTGTGCGCCGGAAAATTTCGCACACATCGTGAAGATCAAATTCAATTCCCGCTTCATGTGCAATGGCCGGCAGATGCAGGCCAGCATTGGTGGAACCGCCTGATGCGGCAACAACCGTGGCCGCATTCTCCAGCGCTTTCCGGGTCACGATATCGCGAGGTCGAACGTTGTTCGCGAGTAAGCTCATTACCGCACTGCCCGATGCTTCTGCCAGCGCGTCTCGCGATTCATAGGGCGCCGGCGCTCCGGCCGACATCGGCAAGGCCAAACCCATCGCCTCTGAAACGCATGCCATCGTGTTGGCCGTGAATTGCCCGCCACACGATCCGGCCGAGGGACAGGCGACGCATTCAAGTTCATGCAACGTGTCGTCATCCATACGCCCCGCACTGTGCATACCCACAGCTTCGAATACATCAACGACCGTTACGTCCCTGCTCTGAAAGCGCCCCGGGAGAATTGATCCGCCATACATGAATACGGCTGGAACATTGAGCCGCACCATAGCCATCATGAGCCCCGGCAAAGACTTGTCGCAGCCGGCCAGCCCAACAAGTGCATCATAGGCGTGCCCGCGCATGGTCAGTTCCGTCGAATCGGCAATCACCTCCCGGCTTACCAAAGACGATTTCATGCCCTCATGCCCCATGGCGATGCCGTCCGTCACGGTGATGGTCGTGAACTCACGAGGCGTACCACCGTTTGCGGCGACGCCCTTTTTCGCGGCCTGTGCCTGACGGGACAAGGCGATATTGCAAGGTGCAGCCTCATTCCAGGTCGTCACGACGCCAACCAAGGGTTGGTAAATCTCTTCCTCAGTGAGGCCCATTGCGTAGAGATACGAACGGTGCGGCGCCCGTTCCGGCCCAACTGTCGAATGCCGGCTTGGCAGTTTTGACTTATCGAATGTCTTGACGTCCATCACGTGATCTCCCTGGCCCCAATCACCTCATCCGAACCCATTTTAGCCATCCGGCAAGCGCAGATTACTGGCTTCCGGCGACGCCCGGCAGGCTGACAAATTTTTGACGTTTCCGTCCCACAGGTGGAGCGCCTAACGTTTCATGGGTGGAACCGAAAATCAATTCCCCAATTTAACGAGACACTGAATGGAATGGCACTGTGAACTTGGTGGGTACAGGACGATCAACATGAAACCTTCCACGAACCGTCTTAGTACGGGTGCCCGGTTTTGGTGTTCACAACATCCAACAGGTCAAACGCAGGTGGTGGATGCGATTTCAGAGTAGAACTGCGACCCTGTGCGTTGCAGTCACGATGTTTGCGGGCAGTGTCCTCGCGGAAGCAATCGAGCTGGGACCACGGCCCTACTTACTTGTCCAACAAATGCGGGACGGCCCGTTGAAGGAAAAATTGCTCTCCTGCGCCGACCACGACTTTGAACGAAATCTGTTCCCGATCGGTCACCGTGGTGCTCCTTTGATGTTTCCTGAGCACACGGTTGAATCTAATGTCGCCGCAGCCCGCATGGGTGCGGGCATCCTCGAATGCGATGTTACGTTTACCAAAGACAAGGAACTTGTCTGCCGGCACGCACAGAATGATTTGCACACCACCACCAACATCCTTACATCGGTTCTCGTCGGCAAATGCACGAAATCGTATTCGCCTGCGTCCCGAAGCGGTGAAGCGTCCGCCGAGTGCCGCACGAGCGATTTGACCCTTGCAGAGTTCCGAACTCTCAAGGGCAAAATGAATCCTGACAAGAAGAAAGCGGCAACCGTCGCGGAGAATATTGCCGGGGCCGGGGCCGAGGCCGAGGCCGCAAACCGGGACACCGACTCCTATGCTGCAGCTTCCGGCACGCTGATGACACACGCGGAATCGATTGAGCTGTTCCGGTCGTTTGGCGCCAAATTCATACCGGAATTGAAGGCGCCGGTCGTCGAAATGCCGTTTGATGGCTTCACCCAGGAGGACTACGCACAAAAGCTCATCGACGAATTCAAGGCAGCGGGCGTACCCCCAGAAGACGTTTGGGTACAGTCATTCAACCTTGACGACATTCTGTACTGGATTCGTCACGAGCCTGAATTCGGCAGGCAGGCCGTCTACCTGGATGGCCGCTACACTGAAGATGATTTCGACCCCATGGCCCCGAGCACCTACAAGCCTTCAATGGCAGAATTCAAGCGCATGGGCGTCAACTACATTGCGCCGCCGATGTGGATGCTGGTTACGGCCCAAAACGGGAAAATTGCCGCCTCACCCTATGCTGTAGAAGCGAAAAAAGCCGGTTTGAAACTCATCACCTGGACGCTGGAACGATCGGGACCACTGAGCGGCGGCGGCGGTTGGTATTATCAAACGATCACGCAGCTGACGAATTCGGATGGCATCGTGTTCGAGCTCCTCGATGTGCTGGCGCAGGACGTAGGCATCGAAGGAATCTTTTCCGACTGGCCGGCAACGGTCACCTACTACGCGAACTGCATGGGCCTGGAATAGTTTCAAGGATCAGGGACGACCCTCTTCCCGTGTATGAACCGCCCCTTCCTCATTCAGTATGACACGTGTCCTAACCGTCCATCTCCACTGTCGGTTCGATCTCCAAAATCATGTCTGGAGAAGCCAACTTGGAAATCTCCACCAGCGTTGCCGCCGGTCGACTCACATATAGTTCCTCAATGGCATCACGCACCTCTTGGAACGCGTCGATGTCGGTCGTGTAGATGGTCATGCGCACAATGCCTTCAATGCTCGCGCCCGCCGCCGCGCACACATCCTTGATATTCTGAACGATCTGTTCGGCCTGCTTGCGCATGTCGCCGGGGCCGTTGACCGACCCATCTGGCAACCGCGCCGTGATGCCCGAGATATGAAGCAATTTGCCTGTGGTGATGTTTCCCGGCGCGTGAGGTACGTTTTGCTCCCACGGCTTACCCGTGAATACGGCATTCTGACCCATGGTGTTGCTCCCAGTTCTGGTTGGCCGATCAAAATTCATCCGCCTATCAGCGGATATCCGACAATTTCTCCAATGAAACCCTACGGACTTCGTTACACCCGTGGATCGGTGAAGGCAATCCATCGCTCACTTGGGTTGGAACTCTTGGTAACCGGCGGTCAGTCGGGTGTCGACCGCGCGGCACTCGATGTGGCCATCGCGTTGGACATTCCATGCGGCGGCTGGTGTCCTCGCGGCCGTCTGGCAGAAGACGGGCCCATTGATAAGCGATATCCGTTGCAGGAAACCCCTCTCGCGCGCGTCATCCAACGCACGCACTGGAACATGCGTGATTCCGACGGGACGCTCATCCTCGCTCGGCATCAACCCCGTGGCGGCAGCATCGCCCTCCCCTCCGGCATCGGCGTGTTTCGGCCACGACTGGTTGTGAATCCGGAATCATTCAGAGCAAGACACCAGGCCATTCGCTTTATCCGGACGCACAAGATATCGAACCTCAATGTGGGTGGACCCCGTGAAAGCGAGGACCCCGGAATATATGCGGTCACCAGGGCTTTCCTCCTGAGACTTTTCTCCCCATTCTTAGTGCCGGCATACCGACATTTGCAAAACCAATGGGGAGCAGATTCAAGATGACTTTCACAATAATTGGGCGCTGCCAGAGAACGGGACTGCTCGGTGTCGGCATCGCCACGTATTCACTGGCGGTTGGATCGTATTGTCCGCGCGTCAAGCATGGTGTCGCGGCCCTTTCCAACCAAGCCTTCGTGAACCCGCCTCTCGGGCCTATTGCGATAGATCTGTTGGAAAATCACATGTCTCCGGAAGATGTCATCGAGGACCTGCAGGACCACGATCCACTTCTCGATTACCGCCAGATCGGAATCGTTGGAAATTTTGGAGCGACAGCTTGCTGGTCTGGAGAGAAATGCCGACCCTATGTCGGGCACGAAATCGGTGATGGATTTGTTGCCATGGGAAATGCCTTGGCGGGCCATCACGTCGTTGAAGCGATCGCCGCGACATTTCGGGATCATGCTGACGATGATCTCGACGAACGTTTGTTGAAGGCGATTGAGGCCGGACGCGATGCAGGGGGCCAAGCGACCGCTGATGGCGAGCATATGGCCGAGCGCTCTGCCGCACTGTACGTTGCCCAACCCAACATGGCGGAAATCATCGACCTTCGAGTAGACGTTCACGACACGGCGGTGGAGGAACTGCGGTGTGCGTTTGACGCCTACCGGCCTTATGTCGCCCACTACCTGTGGCGCTCACTCGATCCCGCAACGTTGCCGCCCCAGGACGTATGGGCAGCA
>MDTE01189185.1_pt1 | contig 21258 bp, 23 predicted proteins | sample 811231 | NCBI WGS metagenome assembly MDTE01 (sample SAMN05326651, study PRJNA326480) | marine metagenome | isolation source: seawater | place: Indian Ocean: Red Sea | collected 2010
TAGCAGGTGAGATGGGTCTCAATCAATGAAAGGCAATGGAACTGGGACCTGAAGTCCGTGGGTTCGACATGAGTCAGCAAGAACGCCCCGTGATGGCTCCATGGCATCGAACCCGAATTGAGGTCCGTCCCTTTCGGGGGGTTGCGGCGAAAGGAAATGTGCGGATGCTGCCGGGAAATGAGCGGTGGGTCCGGGGCCTTGACTAAGGTTCGGGGTTGTCTTGCGCGGCGGCGATCGAAAAAGCGTTGGTGACCGGTTGAATTGGATGAGCAATATGAACTCTATCGATCATCAGTTGCAGCGTCTATTGAATGCCGCCTCGCAGGTGTCTGAGGAGCCGGCTGCTTTGCCGTGTTCCTTTGAACGACGGGTCTTGGAAGCCTGGCACCTTGAGCGAGCCATTGTCCAGCGTGATGCCGCCTTGCGTCGGGTGATCGGTTGGACGGTGGGGGGTTCGTTTGCGGTCTTGGTCGCCTGCTTGGTATGGTCCCACGACCCGCAGCAGGACTCTGAGGCCCTATCGTTAGTGAACTCAAGTATTCATCTGTCTCTATTGCCGTGAATCATTCGTTATACATCAAGGCATTCTTTGCTTTTCTCGTCGTTTTCGGTTCCGGGGCGCTCTCGGGTTCTCTAGTCGTTGTCAAATCGATGCGTGAGGAACAACGGCAACCGCCGTGCACGAAAAGCCTCTCCGAGAGAATGACGGCTCATCTCACCGCCGAACTCAATCTTTCGGATCAGCAACAGAAAGAGATTCTCCCGTACATTCAGAGGACCTGTGATGATCTGGGAACAATCCACAGGCAAGCTTTGGGAAACGCTTCGGCGGCGATTGAAGCATGCCATGCCGTGATCACCCCCTTTCTCGGCCCGGTCCAGGCGGCGAAGCTGGCTCAGTGTGAGTCAAAACGTCAGCAGTTCCTCGCCATGGAGTGCGGCTACCAACGGGTCGACAATTCAGACTGCGCGCCTTAGGCTCGGCCCTTCCTCATCGTGCTCGGCAGGTGCCGAGGGAGGAACCGGGGGATGAGTGATGCAGATGCCCTTGACCTCGGACAAGGAGGGTTTCCATTTTCGAAACATGAGTGAGCAACAGCGACAGTTTGCCAGTGACAATTATGCAGGCGTTTGCCCCGAGGCATGGGCTTCGCTCGAAGCGGCCAACCACGGCCATGCGGAGGGTTACGGCGATGACCCTTGGACGGCTCAAGCTGCAGATCTGATCCGGGACGTGTTTGAGACCGACTGTGAGGTGTTTTTCGTCTTCAATGGGACGGCCGCCAATTCGTTGTCGCTGGCGTCCCTCTGCCAGTCATACCACAGCATCCTTTGTCACGAGTATGCCCACGTCGAACGGGATGAATGTGGGGCGCCCGAATTCTTCTCCAACGGAACCAAAGTGCTCCTGGTGCCCGGTGCCGATGGCAAGCTGGATCCTGATGCGATCGAGGCGTGCGTCAAGCGGAGAACCGATGTCCATTATCCCAAGCCCAAGGCCGTCAGCCTTACTCAGTCGACGGAACTGGGGACGGTCTACACGGTTGATGAGTTGCAGGCAATCGGATGTCGGGCCAAGCATTTGGGCCTTAAACTGCATATGGATGGGGCTCGATTGGCGAATGCCGTGGCGTCCTTGAATGTCGCGCCGAAGGAAATCACCTGGCAATCGGGAATTGATGTTCTTTGCTTCGGGGGAACGAAGAACGGGACGCCAGTCGGAGATGCGGTGGTTTTCTTTAATCACGAACTGGCGGAAGAATTTGATTATCGATGCAAGCAGTCCGGTCAACTGGCTTCAAAAATGAGATACCTGGCCGCGCCCTGGGTGGGGATGTTGTCCGATGGCGCATGGTTAAAACATGCGGCTTCCGCCAACGCCATGGCGCAACAACTATGCCAAGGCGTGGGTGAGCTCACGACGGTCAGTATCATGTTTCCCTGCCAGGCAAATGCCGTGTTTGTCGAGATGCCCCGGTCGCTGATCGCGGGAATGCATGAACGAGGATGGCACTTCTACACGTTTATCGGTGAAGGGGGATGTCGCTTGATGTGCTCGTGGGACACGACGCCCGAGGATGTGGCTGCCTTCGTCTCCGATCTCAAGGAGTTGAGCGCTTGAGCCACCATTCCTACCCTGGGACCACCCCCGAGGCCACCCCAAGATAGTCGGCAATCTCTTGGTATCGGTCGACGACATGATGAGCCTTGGTGAGCCGCTCCCGGGGAAGGGAATTCGTGATCGCGACCACGTGCATTCCCGAGGCGAGGCCGGCCTCCACGCCGGCCTCAGAATCCTCAATCACACAGATGGAAGCGGGAGCAATCTTCAGCGCCTGGGCGGTCCGGAGAAAGATGTCGGGGGCGGGTTTTCCGCGTTCGACATCGCTACTGCTGATAATCGACGAGAAGAATCGGCGGATGTCTTGAATCGCCAGCACGGCGTTGATGACCGGATGAAGTGAACCGGAAGCCAGCGCGAGGGGAAGTTTGGCATGAAGGGCTTCCAGCAGTTCGGGGACTCCGGGAAAAAGGGGCTGCTCTGTTTCGACGATCTGAATCAGCCTTTCTTGGCGCCACTGAAGAAGCGCTTCGAGTGACTGGCTCGGCTGATGCTTGGCGATAAAGTCCTTCCAGAGAACCAGATCGGATTTACCTAGATAGTCGTCGAAAACCATCCCATGGGTGGATCCGTAGCCCAACTCTTGAAATACTTCTCGAAAGGCTTGTTGGTGACGGGGTTCGCTGTCGACGAGAACGCCATCCATGTCGAAAATGATGGCCTTGAATGGGGACGGAGCCATGGATGTCCTTGAATGGGTCTGAGAGGGTTAGAGAATGGTGTTTCCGAGTTTCAGCACGCGGCGGAAGTGCTTGGCTTCAAGGGGCATGACTGAAAGTCGTGAATTCCTGACCAGAGGGATTTCACTCAGCTGGGGATCGTTCTTGATGGTCTCCAGGGAAACCGGACGGTTGATGGGCTTGAAGGGCCTTAAATCGACTGCCGACCAATCACCTTTCGTGGCGGTGGGGTCAGGGTAGGCCTCCCGCTCCACGGTCGCGATCCCGACGACTTCCTTCCCGATGACGGAATGGTAGAAGAGGACGAAATCGTCTTGGCTCATGGCGCGGAGATTGTTCCGCGCCTGGTAATTGCGGACGCCATCCCACTCGCATCCGTTTTCACCGACAAAATCGTCCCACGAATAAGCTTCGGGTTCCTGTTTCACGAGCCAGTATTTTTTTGCCATGGTGTCGGGTTCTCTCGAGGGGCTTCGATCTGCGGCTCAAGGAGCCTGTGCAAAATGGTCTCCCTCCTCAAGAGGAAAACCGGATAGGAAGGGACCCGCCTCAAGGCGCTTGCCGCCCTCCCGTTGCAACCAGGTCATGAGAAGCGATCCGGTCCCACAGGCGATTTCGATGCCTTTTTGGGAAGCCGTCATGACGGTTCCCGGCGGGTGGGCGTGCTCCTTTGAGCCGAGTTCAGAGGACCAGAACTTGATCAGAACGGAATCGTCCCCTCGTTTCAGATGGCTGGAGGTGCCGGGCCATGGGTTGAGTCCCCGAACTTGATTGTGAAGGGTGGCTGCGGGTTGGGCCCAATCAATGGAGGCGTCGGCTTTTGACAGTTTCCGGGCATGGGTGGATTCCGCGTTGTCCTGGGGTTTGAGCGGAAGGCTGCCTCCGATATAGGACGGCAGGGTTTCGACCAAGAATGAGGCCCCCAATTGAGCGAGTCGATCGTGTAAGGCTCCGGCAGTTTCGTCGGGTTGGATGGGGGTCTTGCGCTGGGCGATCATCGGCCCGGTATCGAGGCCGGCATCCATCTTCATGAGGGTGATCCCGGTCTCGCGATCTCCATTGAGAATGGCCCATTGAATGGGAGCGGCTCCGCGGTACTTTGGAAGGAGTGACGTGTGGACATTCACACATCCATGCTTCGGAATCTCAAGAAGCCAATCCGGAAGAAGTTGTCCGTAGGCGGCAACCACGATGACGTCGAGGTCTAGGTCCTTGAGGCGATCCATGAGCTTGAGATCGTTGCGGAGCCGAACGGGTTGCCAGATCGGGAAGCCGAAGTCGAGGCCGGCGGCCTTGACTGGCGTCGGCGTCATCTTGAGCTTTCGGCCCTGAGCCTTGTCAGGCTGGCTGATGACGCCCAGCACGTCAACGCGAGGGCATTGGGCAAGCCCTTCCAGTGAGCGGCGGGCGAGCTCTGCCGTGCCCAAGAAAACCGTGCGGATGGGGTCCATCGATCGTTCGAGGCCTTTGCTTTGCCTGGATGAGGATGGCCCTTTTGCCTGCCGGCGAGGGGGACCTTATTTGTCGTTTTTGTGCCGAAGCCGGACCTGAACGATTTCACCGAAACCAAGTGAAACCTCTTTTTTCCCGTCAATCAACTGAAGATGGATTTCGTTGGCGGAAATCCGAGTCACGCGGCGGGCGACAAAGTCCTTCTTGGGCCCTTTGAAGTCCAACACCATGTCTTTGATCGCCGGAGACGGGACGACCCGGAAGAATTCGGAGAATTTGGTCTCGAAGAAGTGTCGATTGAACTCGGTGTCGTTGCGAGTAAAGACCTGGGCCTCTTTCCCCGCGCCTGCTCCAGCACCGCCCGATTTCTTCAGGCCCAGTTTGCCTTGCCCCATTGCAGGGACTCCAGGGGCTCCCGCCGTTGGGGGAGGAGAGGGGGGGGCGGGAGCGCCGGCATCGACGCCGGCGTGTTCAATCTCTTCTTCCTCCTCTCCCTGGTCGGCATAGGAGCCTTCCGCCGCGGGAAGGGAGAGGAAAATGACGGGCGTCACCAAGGGCAAAATGATCGATAGCCCGCAAACCAAGGCCGCTGGGCGCCCTCGATAGGCCGCGACCTCGAAGGCAGCCAGGAGATTACCAAGGTAGATCGCGACGATGAAAAGGATTCCAATGGGCGTGGAGAAGCTCGAGAAGAAAGAACCCGCCTCCTCGACAACCTCGATCCGTTCAGGCTGGCGGACATTGATCTCCGGCGGTTTCATGTCCTCCTCGGGAAAATCGATGAATGGCGTCACCAATCCTCGATACTTGGGATTGTTGGCCAGCTTCTTCAGCGTTTCTTGAGAGAGGTAGACCAGTTCAGTGCGTTTTGAGAACCCCCCTGAATCCAGGTTGATGATGAACCCATCCTCATCCAGGGTTGCCATCTCCCCGGTGAAGGAATTGCCGTTTTCGAGGGTGTAGACCTCCGCCATTGCAACTGGGATTCCAATCGGGGTTGAGAGCCCGAATATCATCAAAGCGATTGCAGTAATGGATGCCTTAAGCCTACGCATGTCGTGAGTTTGATAGCAAAAAACATTCCGTAAAGTAAAAAAACATGGCGTTGGAATTCGGGGAGAATGACTAGACGAACAGTGCCTCTGGCAGGTCTTCGATGATCCAATTGGACCGTTGGTCAGCGAGTTGATCTGCCGCTGCACCGTGCTGCCAGACAGCCCGGCGCAGGGTCAGAAGCACGTCGGGTTGAAGGCGGGGTTGTGCGATGAGACCGGCTGCGAAGCCGGCCAGGACATCGCCACTGCCGCCTTGGGCCAAACCGGGGTTTCCCGTCGCATTCACATACACGGGTCCCTGACTTCTTCCCACGAGCGTGTGGGTGCCCTTCAGGACCACCCAGCACTGGCCGAAGGTTCGGGAGAGCTTTCGAAGCGCTGCGATTCGATCGTGTTCGATATCGCGGGCCTGACATCCCAAAAGGCGGGCCGCCTCGCCCGGATGAGGGGTGATGATCCTGATGGAGGAAAACGGAGTCCGGGACGGAGGGATCCAGGCCAGGGCAGAGGCGTCGACGATGACAGGTAGTGGCGACCGCTTCCAGACGTTAATCGTTTGGGTGACGACCGGGTCGGGCAACTCAGGGTCGGCCAATCCGGGGCCAATCAGAATGGCCGTTGCCGAGGCCAGGGCGGGCGGCGAGGGTGGCCACGGCCGAACCATTGCCTGTTGCAGTTGAGCGGCCACGGGTGAGTAAGTCTCCGGCATCGTGACCAGGGTGACCAGGCCAGTTTGAGCCCGCAGCGCCGATCGGGTTGCTAGGACCGCAGCGCCATGGTATCCCGCGCTTCCCGCAAGGAGCCAAAGGTGACCATTGGTTCGCTTGTGGTCGGAGGGGCGTTTCCGAAAGGCTTGCGACTGGAAGTCGGTCTCGCTGCTGAAATAAAGGTCACTCTTGTGAACCATCGGCATGAGTCCGATGTTCGACAAGACTCGCAGGTAGCCGGTGTATTTGAGGGCGTTGTGAGTCAGTAAGCCCCGCTTGGGCGCGCCGATGGTAAGGGTAAAGTCGGCTTCAACGGCGGCACCCATCGTCTCGCCTGTCTCGGCATCCAGCCCGGAAGGAACATCGATGCTAACCACCGGTCCGGTGCCTGATTCATTGATGATTTGAATGAATCGAGACCAGGATGGGTTTAAGGGGCGGTTGAGGCCGATTCCGAAGAGGCAATCAACGATGGCAGTGGGTGTGGCGCTGAGGTGCGCCTCGAGTTCGGCGACTGATTCTTCAGGATCCCAGACCTCCAGCAGTCTCGTTTGATCCGAGCCGAGGTGTGTTGCCGCTGCCCGGCCGTCATCTCCATTGTGACCCTTGCCGGCGAGAATGAGGGCGGGTGGCTTTCCCTTTAGCTGGGGGCGGAGCCAATCGGCGATGGCGCACCCCACTTGATCGATCACACCGGTCCTGTCTACACCCTGCTCCCAGGATGCCGTTTCCCAGGAGCGCATTGCTTCAACGCTAATGACGGGATCGGGCATGAGAGTTTGATGGCGCCGAGTCCTCGGTTAGGCTGCGGGATAGAGGTGGCTGACGTCGTCTTGGTAGCCGTTGTAGAGCTTGGTCTTGACCCTCGCTCCGGTGTCAATCATGCGTTCGGTGGCCTGTGACCAGCGGGGATGAGGAATGCGTGGATTGACGTTCGACTCAAAGGGGTATTCGACGGCGGACAAGGTTTCCCAAAAGGTTTTGGGTTGTTTCTTGGTGAACTCGATTCGCGCAATCGACTTGATACTCTTGTAGCCATATTTCCAGGGAACCACAAGCCGAAGCGGTGCGCCATGTTGCTTAGGAAGGGGTTTTCCATAAATCCCGGTGGCGACAAAGGTCAGGGGGTTCATTGCTTCGGCCAGCGTCAGACCTTCGGAGTAGGGCCATGGATAGCGGAGATCACTCATCCCAATGGCTTCGGGACGGGCTCCAAAGGTTTCGAATCGGACAAACTTTGCTTCCGGCCAGAGCTTGAGTTTGGACAACCATTTGCTCAGTGGAAATCCCGTCCAGGGCACGACCATCGCCCACGCTTCAACACAACGGAAGCGGTAGACTCGTTCTTCCAATGGCATGGATTCGATGAGTTCGCGTGCGTCGATCTTCCGGGGGGTCTCCAGGTTTCCGCTGATCCCGATTTCCCAGGGTGCGGTTTGGAGGGCGCTGGCCATTTTGTAAACCCGATTCTTGACGGTCGTGAACTCGAAGAAGTTATTGTAGGTCGCCGCGGCCCGTTGATTGGTGAGCGTCCAACCCCTGTCGAATTCCGGGTTTCGAGCGTGGGGATAGCCATTGGCGTAGCGTGCTTCCAGGGCGTTCGAATCGGAAGGCTCTTCGCCGGAGGCGAGATTGGGATCTTCGGATGAGGAGCATCCGGCGAGCCCCATTGCAAGGCTTCCTCCGGAAAACCCCAGTGCTTGGAGAAACTGCCTTCGGTTCTGATAGGCCGATTCTGAGGTCACCATTCGCTCCGGGAGAGACCAGGGCGGACGCTTGATGATGTTCGCCATGGTGGGATGATGCCCGAGTGAGGCTTGGATTCCATTAAAAACTCGGCTTGATTGCTCGTCCTTGGGTGCCAGACTCTTGCCTCAGCGTTGATTGTCGAAGGGAATGCGGGTCGTGATCCAAAGAGTGAGCCGGGCCTCGGTGCGGATTGATGGGGCGGTCCGTGGTGCGATCGACCAGGGCTTGTTGGTGTTGGTTGGCATCGAAGAAGCCGATACCCACGATGACGTCGAATGGTTGGTTCGAAAGATCCTGCCGATGCGGCTTTTTCCCGACGAGTCGGGGAGAATGAACCGATCGCTGGTCGATGTCGGCGGCCAAATCCTCCTGATCAGTCAATTCACCCTTCACGCCAGTAGCAAGAAGGGAAACCGCCCGTCTTTTACCAGGGCCGCGGCACCGGCCGTTGCCGTGCCCCTTTATGAATCGATGATCGAGTGCTTTCAGGCCCAGCTGGGGGCGTCAATTGAAACCGGTCAGTTCGGTGCCGAGATGCATGTCGAACTCTGTAATTCAGGTCCGGTGACGATCATCATGGATTCGAAGGCTCGGGAATGAAGGATGGCGGACAGCAAATCCGACGGGTGGTCGCGATTTCGGATCTTCACATTGACCTCAAGGAGAATCGGGAGTGGTTGGAAAGGCTATGCGATGAGGACCACCGGGATGAATGTTTGCTTCTGGCCGGGGATCTCGCCTCGGGGATCAAGCAGGTCGAGGCGGGGCTCTCTCGTCTGGTCTCGAGCTATGGCCAGGTCTTCTTTGTGCCCGGAAACCATGATCTATGGGTCAAACCGGGCGAGATCACCGATTCGCTGGTTCGATTCCATGAGCTTCGGGCCCTTTGCCAGTCCCTCTCGATCTCCGATTGTCCAAGTGAGCTGTACGAACCGAGCGGGAATCCTCGGCTCGTGATCCTCCCGATCCATTCGTGGTATGCGCTGCCGGGGGAAGCCGAAAGTCTCTTCCTCCCAAAGCCCGGCGAGGACCCGTCACTGTCGATGTGGGCGGATCGAATCCGGATTCGTTGGCCCGTTGAGATCGCAAACCCCGCCGAGTATTTTCTCGCTTTGAATGAGACGATGGATCTTGGGAACACGAGTCCGGTCGTGATTTCATTCAGCCACTTTTTGCCTCGTCGGGAGCTCATGTTTGCTGAGATTCAGAGGAAGGGTGCCCATTGCTCATCAGCGGGGGATCGAGCGCCCCGTTTCAATTTTAGCCGGGTCGCTGGGTCGAAGGGGATTGATAGCTTGATTCGACGTTTCGGCTCGACCGTTCACATTCACGGCCACCAACATCGAAATCGAGACCGATGGATTGAAGGGGTTCATTATTTGTCATATTGTCTGGGTTATCCACAGGAACGGTTGAGGGCGGGGATCCGAACCGAGACGGTGAAACCCCTTGAGGTCTGGACAGGTTAACTGGTAGCGAGATGGCAATTGGTTCAGGGAAAACGAGTGGGGGATTGGTAACGCGATCCTGCCCGGGGTGCGCGACGACCTCGGGACGGGTGCGGTGGGAGAAGGGGACGCTTCGGGTGGTCTGTTGTGACCGCTGCCAAATCTTCTATGCCAATCCGGTCGAGTTGGAACTGGCCTCTGGTGCTTTCTATGACCGCCTTGGGGTGCCGTTTTATCTCTCTCCGGCGAAGTTGGAAAGTGACTATTCACCGGTGCGGTTTCGCCGTGAACTGAGTTTTTTTCGTCGCTGGTGTTCCGGTGGGCACGTTCTCGACGTGGGGTGTTCGACGGGGGGATTCTTGTATCAGCTGGGGCAATGGGATGGTTATGAAGGGGTGGGGATGGATGTGGCGGGACCTGCCTTGGAGTATGCGGCGTCGAAGGGGGTTTCGATCATTCGGGAGCCGTTCTTGGAACATGATTTCGGAAATCAACGATTTGATGCCGTGACGTTTTGGGCGGTCGTCGAGCACCTCACCGATCCACTCCCATTCTTGAGGAAAGCGGCGTCCTTGCTAACGCCCCATGGGTTGTGTTTTGTCCTCGTTCCGAATCGGGGGAGCCTGGCCACCCGGATTCTGGGGGCGAAGTATCGATACGTGATGCCCGACCACGTCAATTACTTTTCGCGCCGGACCCTCCGGGCCTTCATCGAGCGAGTGCCTGAGTTGCAAGTGGTGGGGGGAACCACGATGCACTTCAATCCGATTGTGATTCTCCAGGATCTTCGCCGAACCGACGATCGGGTGCCGGATGCCGAGCGGGCGGCGCTGCTGAAGAAGACGACGGCTTGGAAGGAATCGCCTTGGGCCTTGCCGCTTCAATGGGGTTACCGTGTGATGGAGTACGGGCTGAACGCACTGGGCTTGGGCGACAACGTAGTGCTGGTGGCTCGGAAGCGTTAGCTGAGGGCATTGATGAAACCCTGAAACCAGATGGAAATGAAAGTGCTGAGGGGGTCAGCGGGGCTGGCCTTGATGGCTTACCTCTTGTTGATCCCTTCCCTGCTTGGTGCCAGTGCCCGCCCGAACGTGCTGTTCATCGCGGTCGACGATCTTCGTCCCGAGTTGGGCTGTTATGGGAAGGCCCATATCCATTCCCCTCACATCGATCAACTCGCATTGACGGGGGCGCTCTTCGAACGGGCCTATTGCATGGTGCCGACCTGCGGGGCATCGCGGGCCGCCTTGATGACGGGCATTCGACCGGCCCATAATCGGTTTGTTAATTACCTGACTTGGGCGGAGCGGGATGCGCCGGGAGCCCTGACTCTCAATGCCCACTTTCGGCACCATGGCTACCGTACGATCTCCTTGGGTAAAGTCTTTCACCACCGAATGGATTCCCGAGATGGGTGGAGCGAAGTGCCATGGCGTCCGAGCGGGCGGGGGCATTACGCTCTCCCTGAGAATCAGCGAATGCACCGACAGAATTCAAGGAAGGAGCAAAAGCCGACCCGGGGACCTGCGGTCGAATCGGCTGATGTTTCGGATGACTTCTATCGAGACGGTCAGATTGCCAACGAGGCCGTCCGGCGATTGGAAGAATTCGCCGAGGAAGAAACACCGTTTTTTTTGGCTGTCGGCTTCATGAAGCCCCATCTTCCTTTTGTTGCTCCGAAACGATACTGGGATCTCTATCCAGCCACCGAGGTCACGCTTCCTCCAAACTACCATCCGCCTCAAGAGGCGCCGGAGGGAGCCGTTCATGCCTTTGGCGAACTGAGGGCCTATCAGGGCATTCCTCCCACTGGCATTCTTTCCGAAGATCAAGCGCGGGAGCTGATCCGAGGCTACTACGCCTGTGTCAGTTATACCGACGCCCAGATTGGGCGGGTCTTGGAGGCGTTAGCTGCCCTTGGCCTGAGCGAGAACACGATTGTGGTGTTGTGGGGAGATCATGGTTGGAATTTGGGCGAGCATACAATGTGGTGCAAACACTCCACCTTTGAAACCTCCCTCCATTCGCCGCTGATTCTCCGGGCCCCGGGCTTGCCCCGGGCCCAGCGGTCGGGAGCATTGATTGAGTTTATCGATATTTATCCAACCCTTTGCGATTTGGCTGGGCTTCCCCAACCCGACCATCTGGAAGGACGATCGTTTGTGCCTTTACTTCGTGAACCGAATCTGGCTTGGAAACCGTTTGCCGTCAGTCGATACCGGAATGGAGATTCGATCCGCACGGATCGCTATCGGTTCACTCAGTATTGGATTCGCGATCATAAGCCTCAGGAACAGATGCTCTATGATCACGCCCTTGATCCCGGTGAGAATACCAATCTGACGCCTCGGAAGGCGTTTCAGGCGATCACCGATCGATTGGAGGAGCAGCTCCTATTCGAGATGGGATTGCCGACTCCGTGACCGCCGGAGTTCAGAGTTCCTTGATGTAAATGCTGGCAAATTCGATCGGGTCGCCATGGTGCTGAAGGGCGATGGGGCCCGATTCGGGGATCCCGGGGAGTCGGGCTTGTTGGATGACCTGCTGGCCGTTGAGGGTGACCGATAGACGGTCTCCCTTCATGGTGATGACGAATCGATTCCATTCGCCGATTGGTTTGTCGGCCGCCGCGCTGGGCGTGACCCCTGCCCGCGTTTCGGGCGTCTGGTCGGGGTCGTTTCGATACCCGTAAACTTCGCCCGACCCGATCGGCCAAGTCCAGATATTGACCTGGCTCTTGCTGCTGCCCCGAAGATAGATGCCACTATCTCCCGGGTAGGTTACCTCGACCGTTTCTCGTTCGCCATCGGGCCCGGTCTTGTAGTCACCGTTGGGAAGAATGACAGGGACGGATCGAGCCCCTCCTTTCTGCGGCCAGCGCCAATCGCAAATCAGGACAAAATCTCGATAGCTTTTCTCGGTCCAAAGATGTTTGTCCTCCGCCTCGCTCTTCCCATCATAGGTGAGTCTCCAATCGTTTGCTTTCCAGTGTCCCTCACTCCCTCTTGGCAACCGCCACCCCTTCAGGTTGACCCCGTTGTAAAGGCTGCGGAACCCTTGTTCGACGGGGGCTGAGTCTTCAGGAGCGGGTTGGGTGGAGGGGAGTTCCTTGAGGCGGATGTTTCGGTAGTCCACGAGGCCCCCTTCGGATTCGAGGGCGATATAACCTTTCCGGTAACGGCACTCCGTTCCTCCCGAAACCTCCTTGCCATTGACCGCCAACTTGATGGTTCCATCGTTGCAGATCACACGATAATGATTCCACTCCGGGGCGCCATTCGAACGCATTTCTGAAGGAAAACTTCGAGAGCCCCGACTGGGTGGATCCGGGACCATCGTGGACCCATGAATGGGAAAAATATCCCCATGGGTGGTGAACCAATCCGATTTCCCGTAGCCATGATCGAGAATCTGCACTTCGATGGCACGGAGAAACGGGACCCCTGGCGCGGAGATGGGTTCGGCCCAGACAAAGAGGCCCGCATTGCCGCCGGCCTTGAGATGGCGCCATTCGAACTCGAGAATGAAGTTCTCGTACTGACGATCCGTTCTCAAGGCACCCGTTGGGATCCCGCTGCAATGAATCATTCCCTCCTTGACGGTCCATGTCGTCGAATCACAGTTGACATTGACCCAACCCTTGAGCGTTTTTCCATCAAAGAGGGGTGCGAATCCGTCCTGACCCAGGGCCGTCAATTGGCTGACGAGCAGCCAGCAGAAGAGTAAGGAAACTCGGGAGCGCATGCTTGATTTCATGGGATCAAGATTGTGAGCGAGCGGGGGCCATACGGCAAGGCTGGGGTTGTCCGGGCAATCGAAGGGGAGGTGTTCCGAGGATCCGCCAAGTGGGCTTGACTGAATAGGGCATCGTGGTTGCCTTACTCCCGCTCATCAAAGAGGTGTCGGATTCGAAACTGGGGGCGGTGATTGAGCCACCGGGGAGTCCCGACCCATTGCCGGCGGGCGGTCGATCTCAGTGTGATCAATCGAGACTAAAACGCCGGAATGAATTCGAGGCAACGGCCGATGGGATTGCCCTAATCGGATGGTTGCTGATGGGCAAGGCCCAGTGAGAATCCTGGGGGGGTGACCCTCAAGCGAGGCCCTCCGGCGAGGGGTTGTCTTGGCTCATATCCAGGAGTTGGATGGTGAATCGGTAAGTGATCCCCCAAAGCACGGGATTCTGTGACGAAAGGATCTTGATTGCGGGAAACCGGCTGATACGGGAGCCTTCGGTATGAATAAACTCGGTTTGGTGGCGCGGGTTCTTGAGTTGGTTCAAGGGGATCCAGAATGCCGTTTCGACTTCACTGCTGTAGTGGAATGATGGTGCGACCTCGATCCAGTAGACATGGGCCGATACTGAAATGGGAAGTCTCAGGCCCGTGAGAGGTAGGAGTGAGCCGAGGCAGAGATCGGGGTCGAGGCGGAGTCCGATCTCCTCCAGCGTTTCCCGCTCGGCGGCAGAGCGGGCATTCTCGTCATGACGTTCCAGGCGCCCTCCTGGGAAGGCCAGGTGCCCTGACCAGGGATCCCCTTCCCTTTGACTGCGACGAATGAAGAGAAGTTGAAGGCCGCTTCCGCTTTGATGAAGGATTGCTGCCACGGATGCCTCTGGCCGGTCTTGCTCAGGACGGGGGCTGGAGTCCGAGTTGGCGAGGGCGGCTTTAATGTTCTTGAGTTCGGGGACCACAATCCGTGAGTGATTTAAGGGAGTTGACGTTGGTCTTCAAGCCACGAGTTTAAGACGGCATTGAAACGCATGGGATCGATGAACAGGAATGTTGAGTGATGTTTTGGTGATGCTGCAAGGTGAGCGCAAGGGCTATCGCTCGACGGAGTGGGGTCGCTTCCCAAGGTCATAGTCTGCGAGCAGCGCGATTCAATCATGCTTGATTCAACCGGGATTGGCTTGACCTGAGGCGATCGGAGCGAAGAATGCCGGAATGGCGCGATTGGAAACGGGTAAATCTTCGCTGGGTGCGGCCGTTGGTGCCGTCCTCCTGTTGTTTGTTGGGGCGACTCTCGCAGAACCCATCCAGGACATCCCTCTGTGGGGGGATCGCCTCGAGAAGAATCCGATTCGCTATGAAGATCCGGATCGGGTGCGGGAACCGAAGGCACCCGAGGGATCTCCCAGTGGCCGGAACCGCGTTTTTTCCAGGGTCGAGACCCCCACCTATTCGATTCACCGTCCTCCTTCCGAACTCGCAAACGGAGTCGGACTCGTGATTTGTCCGGGAGGGGGATACGTGGACGTTTGGTTAGACCGGGAAGGGCATGATCTTGGCATCTGGCTCGCCCGGAGGGGAGTCACCTCGCTGGTCCTCAAGTACCGGACGAACGCTCGTGGAGAAGGTGAGAGCGCTCCTGGCCGATATGACTGGGAGACCTATCTTCCGGCGGTGGCGGCCGATGGAAGAGAAGCGATCCGAATCATGAGAAGTCAAGCTGATGATCTCGGGATTCATCCCCAACGAATCGGTATTGCCGGGTTTTCGGCCGGTGGCCATCTGGCCTTCACAGTCGGATTTGATTCACGGTTCCAGGGCAAACGGCAGCCCATCAGTGGGCAACCCAATTTCGTCGGATTGTTTTATCCTTGGCTTTGGGATGGGTTCCAGGACATCGCGCGGGCTGCCGAATCGATTCCGCCCACGTTTATCATGAACGGTGCTCCCGATCCGGTGACGCCGGCAAGTCTGGCCGTCGAGCTCTACCAGATCCTTTTGGAGCGAGAGGTGTCATCGGAGCTCCATGTCTTTGCCAGGGGGGCACACGGGTTTGATTTAGGGGATGGACGTGGCGAGTCCGCCGCCCTCTGGAAAGTGAGTTTTGTTGCCTGGCTCCAAGACCAAGGCTGGACTCGTTAGAAAGCGTCGTAGGAATCGGGATCCAGCCAGGGGGTCATCCTGGAGTGTAGGGAATGAAAACCTGTGTCTTATTCAACCCCGTTGCCGGTGGGGAGAGAGCGGCCGAGTTTCAGCGTCGGTTGGAGCAGTTGCAGAGTGAGTTTACGTTTTGGCCGACAAGCTCCCCTGAATCGGCTCGAGCCCTGGGTCGGACGGCCGTCCTGGAGGGCTTTGAACTCATCGTTGCGGTGGGGGGAGACGGCACTTTCAATGAGGTGCTCAACGGGGTGGGGGAGGTGGAGGATGCGTTCGATTCGGTCAAGTTGGGAGTGCTGCCCCTGGGGACAGCCAATGTCTTTGCCAAAGAAATCGGCCTCCCGTTGGACCTGGATGCGGCCTTGGATGTGATCCGCAAAGGGAAACCCCGTCTCGTGGATCTGGCCGTGGCGACTTACCAGCAGGATGGTCATCCCGTTAGTCGATATTTTGCTCAGCTTGCGGGGGCGGGATTGGATGCCCGCTCGATCGAGTTGGTGAATTGGGAATCAAAGAAGCGATTTGGCGTGTTGGCCTATGTTGAGGCCGGCTTGAAGGCGATTCTCGAAGCCCAAGTCAGGTTGACGGTCACCAACGGAACGGAATCGCTGGAGGGGGAGATGGTGTTGATAGGAAACGGCCGCTACTATGGTGGGAAGTTTCAATTGTTTCCGTCGGCCGATTTGGCCGACGGAATGTTACACGCCGTCGTGTTCGAGCGTGTGCACTGGGTGGACTTGGCTCGGAGAGGGTGGGGACTCTTCACTCAAACCATCGCCCAGCAAAAAGGAATCAAGGTGCTCCGTGGGACGAATCTGAGACTCTCGAGCGACCGCCCCGCCCCCTTCCAGTTGGAGGGGGACCTTGTGGGACACCTTCCCTGCGAATTCAAGTTGCTGCCGAATCGTCTCTCAATCATGGTCCCCGAAAACGAGGCGAGGGCTACTCGTAGCGGTACTTGACGATCCATGGATCACCAGTCTGCTCTTGAAACGCCCGGAGACGCCGTTGGAGAGAGTGGAGAGTTTTTTCGTATTCCGGATTCTCAGCAAGATTGACGACCTCATCCGGGTCCGCTTCGAGATGATAGAGTTCATGCCTTGGTCGGTGAAGGTAGGCGCTCACACGCCGCCTGCCATAGTGGGCCGCGTCCGTCCTGAGGGTGGCCTGCCAGGTGGGGGACGCAAAGAGGTCGGAAGCGAAGGGATAGGGAAGTTGGTGGGCGAGGTTAAGCAGATATTTGAATCGTTCCGTCCGGATCACGCGCATCGGATAGTACATGGTGATTTCATGAAACGTGTGGGATGCGAAAACCGTGGCCCATCCTTCGGGCTGGGGTTGGGAGAGAATTGACAGAAACGAACGTCCGTGAAATCGATAAGGCTTTCCTTTGTGGGCGACCTCGTCGATGGCGATGCCGGCGAAGTCGAGAATCGTTGGGGTGAGATCGACCCACGATACCAGTCCCGAGGTGACGATATTGCGATGGGCCTGATGGGGGGAGCGAACAATCAGGGGGAGGCGCATGCCTGGTTCGTAGAGGGTGGTCTTGGCGCCAGGGAATGCGATTCCGTTATCGGATAGATAGAGAATGAGGGTGTCCTCGTATTGGCCGGCGGCCTTGAGGATATCGACAAGTCGACCCAGGCCCTGGTCGATTCGAGACACGGATTGATAGTATTGGGCGAGTTCCGCCCGGCATTCGGGCGTGTCGGGAAGGTAGGAGGGAACGATGACTTCCTCCGGACGATAGGGGACTTCCTTCACCCCCTGATAGGGCTGATGGTTTCCGAAATAGTTGGGGGCATGGGGCTGATCCGTGGCAAACCCGCCACCACGATGGGGATCGGAAGTGCAAAAGTAGAGGAAGAACGCCTGCTCGGGATCGCTTCGGATGAATGCCTCGCAAAGGTTGGCCATGGTCACCGGATTCCGCGACCCACCCTGATTTCCCTTGAGGTAGTGGTCGAATCGGTAGATTGCCTCGGGTTGGACATGATACTTGCCCACCGAAGCAGTACGGTAGCCCGCGCTCGAGAGCAACATCGGAAGACTCAGGACATCGGGTCTCGTATGGAAGTTGTTGTAGCCGTGCATATGCCCGTATTGACCGGTGGCATGGTTGTGCCGGCCACTGAGGATGACGGACCGGCTTGCGGAGCAACTGGCGGTGGTGCAGAAGGCATTCAGGAATCTTGTTCCCTCGCGGGCAAGTTGGTCGAGGTGGGGTGTTTGAATGACCTGGTTTCCATAACATCCGGCATCCAAGCCTTGGTCGTCGACGACGAACAACACGACGTTTGGGGCGGACCTGGCAGAGGGCAAGCCGGAGAGAAGAATGAGGACGACAAAGAGTCGAAAGGGGTTTTTCATCGCAAGGAGTCCATGATGCCTGACGGTGGCTATCTGACAACGTTGAAGCGCATCATTGGCAGCTACTCACTTGAGCCCGGCATCAAATCTGCTGCTCCCACGCCAGTCACGCCAGGTGTGGCTTGTGCAATTGTCGCCGATGGCCCATGATTCAAAGCGTTGTATGGTGCGCCCGACAAACAGGAAGACGATGCCCTCCTCGGTTCGGCGAGGCTTTACCCTCATCGAATTGCTGGTGGTAATCGCGATGATCGCCATTCTGGTGGCGATGTTGCTTCCCGCGCTCTCCCATGCCAAGGAAATGGGACGCTCGGCGCGATGCAAGAGTAATCTCCACCAGATGGGGATCGCCTTGACGCTCTACGGAGACGACTACAAACAATTTCCGTTTACGGTGGATTTCTCGGTCGGGAGGACCTGGTTCAGTCAAATCGGCCGCTATTTGGATGCCGACGGCCTCTTCCATTGTCCATCTTATCGAGGCCCCTCCTCCTACTCTTGGAGTGAGAATATGATTCACTACACGGGGGGAAGCTATGGATACAACGGACTGGGGACGGGCTCCCGTCCCTCGGGTTATTTTTCTCATAACGGGGTCCTGGGTTTAGGAGGGGACCGGCCATTTCAAGCGAAGCAGGCACCGACTCCGGTTCCGGTGAGCCGGATTCGGATACCCAATGATATGCTGGCCATCGGGGACTCCGTCATGAACGGGTTTGGGATCACCAGTTTTCTTTTGACGACTGCTGACACCGTTCGAGACGAGTCCGAGCGACATCGGGTCGGTTTGAACGCTGTTTTCGTCGATGGGCATGTTGAGTCGAGCCGACAACGCGACCTGGGTGCCCGGACGGCACAGGCCCGGCGACGGTGGAACAATGACAACCTACCGCATCCGGAGACCTGGGAAGCGGTGAAGGAGGCCATTCGCTGAACCGGCGGCTTGGCCTCACGAACGATCGGGAGGCCTTCTCGCGTGGGGCGGCTGACTCCCGGACTCGCCCCTTGCGAGGATGGGTTCGTGTCGGTTTCGGCCGGCCTTGAACGAGGGGTGTTCGACTCGATTTCCTCGCTGAGGAGCGAGGATCAAAGCGAGGGGGAGGCCATCAAGAATTGTCGGGAATAAGGGTTGGCTTTTTGCGTCATACGGTCGTGAAATGGGTTGACAGAGGATCATGGTTCCCGTGGGCTGCGGGGGTGTTTCGACTCCGACAAATGCGGGGAGTGGGCTTCGTGGGGCTGATGGCGCTGCTTGGTGCCGGGTGTCAGGCCGTGCCGGTGATGCAGCAGCGACTGGTGTCGAAGCCCAACATGGTGTTCTCCGATTCCCCCGTGTTCTCGTATCAGTCTCAAGTGCTGCCCCAAATTGAGCCCGGATCCGCGATGTCGGGTGGGGCCCAGGCCGCCGGTTGTACGGCCTGTCAGTAAGCGTTTCAGCCGCCATGTTTTTTCGCCTGGGATTGATTGGGGTGGTGGTTCCGCTCGTGACCTCGTTGGGCTTCAGCGCGGAGATGACCGAATCGACGGTTGACCCTCAGGGCGTTGAAGGGAGTGACCCGGAGGAGTCGCGGTCCCGGAACTTCGAGTCCCTCGTTCAGACCCGCGTGGAAGGACTTTTTACGGATGACTTTCAGATCTCTCAGTGGGGCTTCCAATACGGGCACCGTTATGATCGGTTTCGATGGGACGTGGGACTGACCTATGACACCTACGAGATCGATCTGAGATCACCCGACCCGTTTTTCGAACCCCAATCTTCCCATGCGGATCGCATCCTGGTCCAGGGGAACGTGACGCAGCAGATTCAGGAACGTCTGTCGTGGCAGGGCATTGCCGGCTACTACGACGGCTTTCAAAATTTTCGCAGTTTATGGATTCATGACTATTATCAGCAAATAGGGAGTCTTCCTTTTTTCGACGGCTATCCGGAAATCGCGCCCAGAGGGTATCAACTAGGGACTCAGCTCCGCTGGGAGTATCTTCCCGCCAGCGGCTTCCTGGAAGCGACCTTCGGATACTACAAGGATTGGATCGCGCCCAGTGCCGAGTTTGAGCGGGTCACCCTGCTCGGTCTCCGCGTGATTGATTCGTTGACTTATCGATTGGCCAGTGAAAACGTGCTGAACCCTCGAATACGTTCATTGACTGAGTTTCTGATGACCGATACGGCCGGAAGAGAAAAGCGGTACGGAATCCAACAATCGGTCAATGTGGCTCTCGGCGAATCCTGGGTGCTTCGGTTCCAGGGGGCATGGGTTCGGGAGGATCCTGGGTTTGAAGCTTATTCAGTCGGAGGGACGGCAGAGCATGAGCTCGGTGATGCTTGGTTGGTTAGTCTGTTTGCGCGGTTTTATCATGATACAGGCGAAATTCAGAATTCTCTACCCTCTTCCAATGGGCCTCCGGGTTTGGACAGCTACCAGATTGGACTGGGGGTTCGCTGGATGGGCGAACGATCGAATGTCAAGCTGACGGCGGGGCCATATTTCACTCGATACGAGGAAACGGAGATTGAAGCGCCCTTTTTTGAAGATCTTTATCGGAGTCGAAATTGGTTGAATGTTCAGATTGCCTATTCCATGAGTTTTTGAGGACGGGCACTACTTGTTTATGAATGTCGATATGAATGGAATGAGACCGAGCCAGGACCTAAGGATGAGAAGAATACTTCTATTCATTTTTGCTGTGACCGTGGCAATCAGTTTGCCAGCCCAGGAAAAGCAAGTGGGTGAAATCGCTGATGAATTTGAACTCTTCAATGTGAGGACGGGAGAGCCCGTAAGATTGACCGATTTTGAGGGTTCGGTCGTCGTCCTCGATTTCTTTTTCTATTGGTGAGGGACCTGCCGACATAACTCAGCGGTCGTTGAGAGAGATGTGAACCAGTATTACCGGGACCGGGGTGGTAATGCGAATGGAATCCCGGTGGTCCTGGTCGGGTTGGAGAAAGATGGTTTTGGAGAGCCTTCAGGGGGGACCCTGACCTTTGCTGAACGAACCGGTCTTGAATTGGTGGTGGATGACTCGGACCATGAGGTGCTCCATCAGTTCTTCTCGCCACAGCGCGGTGAGGGAGCGAGCAACTCGGACTTTGTGGTTTTGAATGGGGTGGCGAAATCACCATCCCACGAACGGTGGGAGATCGTCTACACCAAGTCGTTCAGGCCCTCGGTGAGCGAGTTGCGGAACGCCATCGATTCCATCGAAGCCGGTGCTCCGGTTGATCTCCCTCCGCCAGCAGCACCGCTGCTTTCGGATCCTCAGTGGAGGGGCGACCGATTCGAGTTCTGGGTGAAGGGCGCGACCGGCTACTCGGGCCGGGTCGAGTCATCGTCGGATGGCCGAACGTGGACGCTGTTTTCGGAGATTGAGTTTGGCAATGAGCCGGTTCTGATCACCGATCCGCTTGGTGATTCGGTTTCCCACCGACTGTTTCGTGTGACCATCGGGGACGCTGTTCCCTAGGGCGGGTTGAGGAATGGATGGCGTCGATCAAGTTGGCCGCTGTCTTGTCGGGAGAGAGGCGAGGTCAGGACGGTTGACAAACAGGTGGTTGACAGATTGGGGTCTCAGATGGATAGTCCCGGGCTCGGGCGCCTCGGTAGCTCAACGGTAGAGCAGTTGACTCCTAATCGCTGAGATACTTCTTCAAAACCCCAGCAAAACTCACGTTTCCAGCGGGACCGTCCGGAAACTGTCCGTTTTTCACTGCGTTTCCGCCCATTATCCGGTTTTTTTTTCAGAAAAAGGCTGTACTCTGGTACTATGAAAAAGACCTGTACAA
>MDTE01203964.1_pt1 | contig 21258 bp, 17 predicted proteins | sample 811231 | NCBI WGS metagenome assembly MDTE01 (sample SAMN05326651, study PRJNA326480) | marine metagenome | isolation source: seawater | place: Indian Ocean: Red Sea | collected 2010
ATCGGCCCCACATCGACCGGCGCTGGCTCGACCACCACCGTGCCGACCATGCCCACGGCCTCGTGGGGCTCGCACACGTACTCGTGCGTACCGTTGGTGCCGATCTCGAAGGTGAAGGTGTAGTCGACCTCCCTAGCGGGCTCGCCCGAGTCGAACAGCCCGTCCCTGGCAACGGCGTTGTGAGGGAGTGCCTCGCCGCTCCAGAAGAACCGGACCGACTCCCCCTCAGTGATGGTCACCGTGGAGGGGGAGAACCTGAGCTGGGTGGAGTCCACGGTGACGACCACCTCGCTCTGGGTCGTCGCCAAGCCCCCCACCGAGCCCACGGTCATGCTCGCCAGTAGTAGCGTTGCGATCAGCCAGGGCGACCTCATGGCTTCTGGGGTGGACGGATATTTATCAGGGGCTCTGGGAAATGCGCTCGGAAGTATCCAAAACCGGGCACGCGCATCGGAGGGCATGGATGGCCATGGCATCGACCCGAGCATCAACCAGCAGCTGGTGGTCATGCCTGCCAACGGCATGGCCACGGCAGGCATGGTCATCGGAGTGGTGTCGATGGTGCTCACGGCAACTGCGCGACACTTCGTCTGCCTCACCTGCTTCCTGTCGATCCCAATGGCGTTCCTCGGGATGGTATTCTCGCACATCGGGCTGTCCAGGGCCAGGCAGTTCGGGGTGGGGATGTGGCCTGCCGTGATCGGCCTGGTCCTGAACTGGCTCCAGCTGCTGGTTTTCGCCTATGGCGTCACCATGATCGCGATCGGGTCTAGCTCGGGGGCGTGAGGTATGAGACCCCGGTCATGGACTCGCTGACCTCCCATAGCCTGGATGCTACCGCCTCGTCCCTGGCCCTGCTGTTGATCCGTGCCCTGCCCGTCCAGCCCATCATCTCTATGATACCGGTCGGCCCCCAGTAAGGGTAATCCAGCGCGTCGTCCTCGGTGGCAGCGTACAGCGTGGACTCGGCCCCCCTCCTCGCGGGCATGGCCACTATGAGGTTGAGGAACCTCCAGAGGAGGGAGTGCCTCTGCAACTCGGTGGCGGTGTACCCCGGATGGCTGGCCAGTGACCTCACGCCGGAGCCGTTCGCCTCGAGCCTGCGAGCGAGCTCGAGCGAGAAGAGGAGGTTCGCGATCTTGCTCTGGGCGTAGAACCCCCACTTGCTGTACCTCTTGCGATCGCCATTGAGGTCGTCGAAGTCTATCCTCCCCGAGTTGTGGACGATGCTGGATACCGTCACCACCCTGCTGCCCTCCGTGCTCTCGAGGAGGGGGAGAAGGTGCCCGGTCAGGGCGAAGTGCCCGAGGTGGTTGGTGCCGAACTGCAGCTCGAAGCCGTCCTTGGTCCTGGACTTGGGCGGGATCATCACGCCTGCGTTGTTGATCAGCACGTCCAGCCTACCGGAGTCTGCCATTAGGTCCTTGGAGAAACCCTCGACGCTGGAAAGGTCTGCTAGGTCTAGCTCCATGACGGAGATCTCGGAATCGGGGATCTCGGACACTATGGCGTCCCTGGCCCTCTCTGCCTTCTCGGCGCTCCTGCAGGCCATGACCACGCTCGCTCCCTTGGATGCCATGGCCCTGGCCATGTGGAACCCTATGCCGGTGTTGGAGCCCGTGATGACGACTGACTTCCCCGTCTGGTCGGGGACCATCCCCTCGTCCCACCTCATGCGACCACCAGGGTCGAGTCGAACTCCGACCCGTCAGGCAGCTCGACCGGATCGAGCCCGGGGGCGAATGCGGTGGCCCTTCCCGTCAGCCTTCCCCTAGAGCCGTCCCATTGCACGAACGAGCCCTCCCACATCCCCAGCACTGGGATCTCGTTCATCCGGTGGAACTCCGAGATCCTCTGGGCCCTGGACTCTCCGAAGTGCTCTGCAATCTCGTCGCCGTCCATGAACCTGATCTTGCCGGGGTGGTAGTGGGGGTTGATCTGGAAGGGGACCACGCCGAATGACTCGAAGGATGGCGCGTGCACTATCGGCATGTCGTTAGTCGTCATCATGGTGGGGCATGCCACGTTGGCCCCGGCGCTGACCCCGAGGTAGGGGGCGCCCGACAGGACCATCTCCCTGATCGGGTCGATCATCCCCCTCTCGTGCAGCTCCCTGATCAGGAGGAAGCTGTTGCCCCCGCCGACGTAGATCCCGGGCGCCTTGGCGAGTTCCTCCATGGGGTCCTGCGAGGACTCGATGCCGACGAGGGTCGGTCCGCCCTCCCCCATGAAGGACTGCATGCTGGAGGTGTACGACTCGTGATCGCTGGACGCGTAGGGCACGAAAAGGACGTGGCTGCAGTCGGAGAAGTGCTCGCTGACCATCTCCCTGTACAGGGACCTCCTCTCCTCGGTCGATATCCCCCCGCTACCGAGGAGGACCCTGGTGCTACCTCCGGCCCTGTCCACGGAAGCCCCCGGCGATCACCGGACTTGAACTACTCGTAGGCCTCGTCTAGCCTCTGCGCAATGGTCCTGATCCTCCTTAGCGACCTGTCAGCGAGGCGGGTGACCCTCTCGGAGACTGCCTTACCATCGGCCCCCGAGACCCTGTAGCCGAAGGGCATCCTGCCCCCGAGGGTGTTCAGCAGGATACGCTGGCCCTCCAGCGGGACCGATGAGAGCGCCCCCTCGACCCCTTGGATGTCCAGGCTGCCGGACTCGAGGCCATTGACCAGGCTGGAGGAGGCAGCCTCGTCGATCCGCGAGAGCCCGCCCCTGCCCATCAGCCACTCCGTGCCCCTCCCCGAGTGCTGCCTCGTTAGCGCCCCGAAGATGTCCTGGGCGAGCCTGCTGACCATCGGGACGGTCTCCACCAGCCCCGCCGACCTCATCCTCTGGATCGTCGTGTTCACTCGCCCCCTACTATCCGACAGCCTCTCTGAAAGTGCGAGGAGTGTCACTGGGTGGTGGCTGGAGCACAGCTCCATCAGCACTCCCCTTGCGAGGGGGATTCCCTTCTCGCTGTCCCCGGACAGGCCGAGGTCCCGCACGAGCGAGGAGACGTCATCGACGCCCTCCTTCCGCGGGCCGGCCTCGGTCACCCTGATCGAGAAGCTGGTCTCGTCCTCCTCGGCTGGGGCTTCCATCCTGGTATCGGATGGCTCCACCAGACGGGCGAGCTCCTCCATCCTGAGGGAGAGGACCGTCGATGCCAGGGCGGTGCTGGTCGTCACGGATGCCGACATCGATCCTCCCCTGAGCACGTGGAACTGCCACTTCCCGCTCGTCTCGGTCGAGAGCAGGCCCGCCTGCCTGAGCTTCCTCACCTGGAGGTGCAGCGCGGTGTGCGACATCCCGGTGGCCTCGCCGAGCGACTGGGAGTCCCACCCCCTGAGCGGGTCGGAGAGCAGGGCGTCCCTCATCACCCTCTGGAGGGTGCCGTTCTCCTTCCTCCTCCTGATGAGCCCCATCGAGTCCAGCAACCAGTCGAGCAGGACCTCCGGCTCCCTAGACCCGGTGGGCATGGGGATCTCGTTGAGCCTGATGGAGTACATGCGGCTTGCGCGGATTCCGAGGCTCAAGAGCCTTCGGTGGGGAGAGCCCCCGCTCAGGCGTATTCCTGGCGTATCTCCAACCACGGGTAGTCGACGCCCGATGAGTCCAGTGAGTCCAGGTGGGGTGCCAGGCTCAGGCGCTTCCCATGGCCGATTATGCCTCGCTTGCGGAGGATCCCTATCGCGCTGCTGACGGTGGTCCTCGACTTGCCTATCTCCCTGGCGAGCTCTGCCTGCGAGGGCGTCTCATCGGAGTTGGACAGCCTGGAGACGATCTCCCGCTGGACCCCGGAAAGCCCGACCGGGAGCATCGCAGCCGCGGTCGCTTGGTCGGTCACGCCTGTCCCGATCAGGATCTCCACCTGGGCGGGCGCGCCAGCGAAGTACCCGGTCCTGCCGTTCACGGGGACGACCGTCACCGACCTCTCGCTGACGAGGGACTTGAGATGGTGCCTGAGGGTCCCGTTCGCAGCACCTAGCTGCCTCTGCAGCTCCCTGAAGTGGATTCCCGGAGACCTCTCGAGCTTCCTGAGGATCCTCCTCCTAAGGGGGTGCTCACAGGAGTCCTCCCGAGGGGCCGAGAGGGTCCCTCGTGCCAGGGGCGCGGTGAAGGGCAGGATCGCTCCGATGCCAGTTGCCCCGGCGAGTGCTGCTGACAGTGATTCTGCCACCCATGGGTAGGTCTCCCTCAGCTGACGCAGCAGTGGCATAGTACCGGATTCCGCAAATTAGGGATTTAAGCTTGCAGGGCGACTTGATCGAAAATGCTCATCATATGCTGTGCCTGACCACTCGGCCCTGCTTGATCTTCTGGTAGGCCACCAGCGGCCCTAGGAGCTGCCCGCATCTCCTGCCGTGCTCAGTGAGCCTGTAGGTGACTCTGATGGGGCTCTTATCCGTCTCGACGACGCGCTCTACGAGGCCAGTCTCGGTGCACTTGGTGAGCTTGTCCGAGAGGGTCCTGGAGGAGATCCCCCTGAGGAGCTTCCTGAGCTCGTTGAACCTCCTGTCGCCGGCGATGTACAGGGTGGTTAGGATCTCTATCGTCCACCTCGATGAGAAGATGGAGAATGCCTCCACAGCTGCGTCGACCTCCCAGGAGATGTCTATCTTCTCCTCGTAGTAGGACTCGAATGTAGACCGGATGTTCCTACCCTCTTCGATTACGTCCTTTATCGCCTCTTCGACCTTCTTGAAGTCCTCATCTGCCAGTGCCTGCGGTTGCTTTGACATCTTATTACCAAGTAGTACGAATGCTATCAGGTGTATAAAATGCACCATAGTGTGCTCAGCCTCACTCAAGGGTTAATATGTGCCTTCCACACTCGGTGTAATAACCACACTTGGTTTAAAGAGGAAAGCAAAAATGGAAAGATGGACAGAACAATGGAATGACGAGGTAATGAACGGTGAAAGCGAGGACAGAGAGAGCTCTGGTACTGCGAATAGGGAGGTGGCATGATGATCACGCTTGATGATATCGTGAAGGCCATGGCCGATTGCAGGGCGCCCTTCTGGGCCCGGTACCCCAGGAGATGATCCCCTGGTTTTCACCGGCTTGCAGGCGATCGCTCTATGCCCTTCTTGCGGGAGCCCGTGCCTGAGCTACCAGGAGCATGTCGGACCGAACCTGAGGACGACCTACTGCATGACCTGCGGTACCGTCTCACTCATGGCCGACTAGGACCCTGTGTACTCGGGGCGACGACCCTCGATGAGGGCCGAGAGGCCCTCAAGGGCATCGCTCGTGGAGAAGATCTCGTCCAGCGCATCGAGCTCCAGCTCGAGGCCCGAGGCGAGGTCGGTGGTCCTAGTGCTGTCCAGCAGACGGCTGGCCAGCCTGATCGAAACGGGCGCGGCTCTGGAGAGGGCCTTGAGCTGCCTTGACACGTTCTTGTCCTCGGGGTCGAATCCCTCTGGGGCCCTGCCTTCGAGCAGACCCTCCATGTTAGAGTCCGAGTAGAAGGCCCTGGACATGGCCGCCACCGGGTGGTCGGGGTCATGGGGCTCTGCGGGGTACTTGTGCTCCGGCTTGCCCTCCGAGGAGAGCTCCCCTATGGTCTCGGGAATCTCAGAGACGTCCACCAGGTGGGTGACGAAGCCCAGTGCCTTGGCGGATCCGGGGTCAAGGAAGTTCCCTGCGAGCACCGCGTACCTTGCGGCCTCGACCCCGCAGACCCTGGCCGACCTCTGGGTCCCGCCGAGACCCGGGTAGATCCCTATCGACGTCTCTGGGAACCTGAGCATGGTCCGCTCTGTCCCGATCCTGTAGTCGCAAGAGAGGGCGAGCTCGAGCCCGCCCCCCAGGGCCAGCCCGGTAGTGAGCGCTATGGTGGTGTGGGGGGAGCCCTCGATCCTGTTCAGCATCACGTGACCGTCCCTGGTGAACTCGTCGATGTCGGGGAAGGAGTCCGCTCTGATCTTGTCAACAAAGAACTTGACGTCCGCACCGGCGACGAAGGCCTTTCCAGCGCCCTCGAGCACGATGGTGTCGATGTCAGACCTGGAGTTCAGCTCCGCGATCGTCGCATCCAGCTGCGCCACTAGGGTCACGTTCAGCGCGTTCATAGCCTCGGGCCTGTTGATCAGGACGGTAGCGACCTTGCCCTCGATGCTGACGTCGACGTAGCTGAATTCGAACGGCTCGTCCCTGCGGGACATCCATCCTGGGATGCTGAGTCCCGCTAGCTCGGCGTATTGCGTGGCCATCCTGGATGCCTCGGCGACCCCGATCCTGTTGGCGAGCTCGAAGGGCCCCTGGGTCCACCTGAGTCCCACCTTGGCCCCCCTGTCCACGTCCTCCATGGAGCAGATCTCCTCCTCGACGATCTGGGAGCAGACCGAGAACGTCTGGCCCATCATCCTCTCGGCCACTATCCTGGCGGTCTCATCATCGCATTCGGAGTCTTCCCCGATTTCCCACATCGCGCCTTCGGCGACTAGCGCCCTCATGTTGTCGGCCCCCCTGAACCTGGGGACGGAGAGCTGCTCTGAGAGGTAGTCGCTGGCATGGAGGGCGATTGAGGGGCCTGTCAGGTTCATCAGGCCGAACGGGCCGAGCCCTATCCTGAATGCCCTGCAGCAGACTGCGTCTATCTGCGCTGCTGTCGCGACCCCCTCCTCCAGGAGGTGGCATGCCTCGTTTATCCATGGGACGAAGAAGCGGTTGACCACGAATCCGGGCCTGTCCTTGCACACTATCACGACCTTTCCCATAGCCTTGCAGTACTGCTCAACCGCATCCATGGTCTCCTTTGAGGTGGAGTCCGCGGGGACTATCTCCACCAGCCTGTTCTTGGCCGGATGGAAGAACCAGTGGAGGCCTACGAATCTGTCCGGCCTGCCAGTGGACTTGGCCAGCTCGTTTACGGAGAGTGAGGAGGTGTTGGTCGCCAGTATCGTGCCGTCGCCGCAGGTGCTGTCCAGGCTCGAGAATATCTGCTGCTTCAGGGCGAAGTCCTCGAAGACCGCCTCTATGACCAGGTCGGTGTCTCCGGAGACGTTCTCGTGGCCGACCACCCCGGTTATCCTGCTCTTGATGTCCTCCGCCTGCTCGGGTCTGAAGATCCGCCTCTCGATTGCCTCGTCCAGGAACTTGCCGATCGTCCGGTGGCCCTTGTCGACCCATTCCTTCTCCCTGTCCACCATCTGGACATTGAAGTTCTCCTGGGCTGATTTCTGGGCTATCCCGGAGCCCATGTTGCCTGCTCCGATAATCGCGACGTTGCGTATCATGGCCCGCCGGGTGAAATGGCCAACATAATTCCAACGGAATGGCGCTCTTTGCTCAGGCGCCCAGCAGCTCCCAGAGTCTGCGTGCGTGCGCGCCCGGCGAGAGGTCCAGCTCTTCGATGCGCTTCCTGCCGTTCTCCGCCCATTCCTCTCTAGTCTGGGGGTCTGATGCCTGCTGCAGTGCGGAGTGCCACGAGGGCAGGTCCCTCCTACCCAGCAGCCTGCCGTTGGTGCCGTCGACTATGGTGTCTCGGAACCCGCCCTCGTCCACGAACAGGGCAGGCGTGCCGACTGCGAATGCCTCTATCGGGGTCAGCCCGAATGACTCCTTGTGCGCCATGGATACTATGGCTAGAGAGGACCTCATGAGGCTGACCAGTTCTGGCGATGTCAGCCTCGGTGCCACCCAGAGACCGACTCCGCACGATTCCGCGTGCTCTTCGAGGGACGATATCGACTCCTCGTCTCCCCCTCCGACGTGTGCCAGCGAGAGGCCTGTCCCGGAGAGCATGGAGATCGTCTCCCACGTACCCTTCGCGAACGATGCCCGACCGATCGAGGTGACGTACTCGTCATCCTCCGGGTAGGGGTTGTCCGGGTCTCCCGATGGGTCCGGGGGGAACTCCCCCGTGTCCACGCATGGCCAGAGGATTCCTGCCTCCACGCCATAGACCTCCTGCGTCCTCTGGGCGCTGAATGTCGAGTTACCGCTCACCATCGAGCCCTCCCTCGATATTAGTGAGGACACCAGTGCCTGGTCCCTCCTCCGTGCCCTCGAGAGCGCGGCCTTCGTCAGGGTGAGGTTCCTCTTGGGGGAGCCGTCCACTCTCCGGTGCAGCGTCTCCTCGTAAAGCCCCCTGTGGGGCTCCAGCATATGAAGGTGGACTGGAAGGTTATCCGGTACGTGATCGAGCAGGGGCAGGCTCCCGTCACCGCTGACGAGATGGAGCGCTGAAACGGAGCCCAGTGCCTCTAGGAGCCCGTCGCAGGATGCCCATGCCTTCGATGCCGACCCCCTCCCGGAGTCCATGATTGTGGAGAGTGGGTCGGTGGAGAGGGACCACTCCGAGCTCGGACTCAGCAGCTTGATTCCGTTGGTAGAGCAAGCTTCCTCGAGCTCCGGGGAGCACTGTATCGTGGCCATGGTGACGTCGAACAGCCTGTTGATGTGGGGGAGCACTCGGATGAGGTCCATCTCGGCCCCGCCCATGGGGCCGAACACTCCCTTGGCGACCAGCAGTCTGGGCCTGGCTGGCTCCGTCGTCACCCTAATACCCCTCTGTAGACTTCTAGGACCCTGTCTGTGACCCTGTCCCACTGGTAGTCCCTGGCTGCCTCCCTCCCCGCAGAGCCCCAGTCCGACCTGGTCTTGTCGTCGGATAGGCAGGCAGTCTTGATCGCTGAAGCCAGTGCGTGGTGGTCCTCGCATGGCACCGATAGGCCACAGCCGGACCTCTCGACCATGCCACCCAGGCCGTTGACGTCGGCCATGATGACCGGGGTACCAGCGTGCATGGATTCCAGAAGGACGGTGGGGAGTCCCTCGAACCTGGATGGGATCGCGATCGCGGCGGAGTTCTCGTAGAGCCATCTCTTCTCCGCCTCAGACACCAGGCCCAGCACAGTGATGCGTTCCTTAGAGCTGGACCTCGAGTGCCTCTCTGCAAGCCAATCCGAAAGCTCCCCCTTCCCCGCTATCGCCAGATCGAAGCCCGGATCCCCGTCATAGGAGTCCATGGCGTCCATGAGTACGTCAACCCCCTTCTGGTCACTAAGCCTCCCGACGAAGGACACCAGGGGCCTGCTCTTGTCCCGAGGGGACAGCATGGGAGGCTCATCCGGTTCTTGCTCCACGGGAGAGAAGCCGTTGGGGATTACGTGCAAGTCCCCCCTGACTCCCTTCTTCCTCAGGAGTTCCTCGAAGAACGGGGTGAGGACTATCCGCGCGTCGGAAGAGTGCAGGGTTCGCCTTCCCTGCAGGGCCCATCTGAGCCTTTTCAGGGCCTTCCCGGCCAATGTGGTCTTGATGTAGTCGTTGTGATATGTGGTCACCACGGGCTTCCCTGCTGACCTCGCCTTGGCAAGGGTCCTCCTGATCAGGACCGGGAGGGTGTCATGCAAGTGGACGACGTCGACGTCGCTGAGATCGAGATCGCTCACGGAGACCAGAGGGTCGACCCCTCCGAGGACCCGGGAAGGATGGATGCGCACGACGTCGACCCCTCCCCTGTTGAATCTCTTCTCCTCGTGGGCAGGTACGTCCGCGCACCAGACGGTGACCTTGTGTCCCCTCCTGACCAGCTCCCTGCCTATCTGCTCGACGTGCTGGTCCCCCCCTCCGACGTGGGGCCAGTACCAGACGTGAGCCAGGAGTATGTGCAGGGGCCGGCTCGTGTCCATGTTCCCCCGACCGAGGCCACCGTTTGAAAACACCCGTAGTCGTGAATCGTGACTACATCCTGATTTTAGCCCGTGTGCTGGCTCTGGGATCGTGTTCAGACGCGTGGTACTGGCCAGGGGCCCTGTGGAAAGCTCCGGATACGGGGAAAACCATGCCGTTCTGGAGGCCCTGCTTGGGAAGGCCAAAGTTACCGGGTGGACGAAGGCATTGACGGTCGAGGGAGGTCCTGGCTCGAGAGGCCACGCGAAGAGGGTATCGAGGGCTGCTGGCGAGGTGGGTGCGGACTTGCTGCACATCACGAGCCAGGAGGACGCGCATCTTGTGCCGAAGAAATCCTCCGTCCCTGTGGTAGTCTCTGTTCACGATCTGTTCGACCACAGACCCAGGGCGATCGACGCCGGCGACGTGCCTGTCCCTCTTGGAAACAGGTACCCCTCCTCCTCAAGGTCCAAGCAGATCGCTGCTTGTCGAGAGGGCTTAGCCAGAGCAGACCTGCTGCTATGCGCATCTGAGATGACGATGCAGGACGCGAGGGAGATGTTCCCCAAATCCAAGTGCGTACTGTTGAGGGACTCGGTCGATGACTCCTTCTGGGATCCAATTCGAAACCCCCGGGACAGATCCTTGCTCGGAGCGGACGGTGACGAGTCGAAGTGCCTGCTGGTATCGGTGGGGGAGAAGGACCCGCGGTGGCGAGGGCAGTTCGTGGGCGAGATCATGGCCATGGTTCCCGAAGAGGTCAGAGCGGACTTGCACCTGCTCAGAATAGGGCAGGGGAAAGTGGACTGGGAGAAGGTCGCAGCTGCCTTCCAGCATGCTGAGGTCATGCTCTACCCAGGGGTATCTGTGGGATTCCGAAGCCCTCCGCTGGAGGCCATGGCGTCCGGTTGCCCGGTCTTGGCCTCCATGCTGCCGTTGCACAACGAAGTCCTCCCTCCGAGGTGCCTCCTCCCTGCGACGGACTCCGACCAGTGGGTCTCCGCCATAATGGATGTCCATGCCGAATGGAGCAGGTCCGGGGGAGCACCCAGGCACGTTGACGACGACATTCTGGAGATTGCGAAGTCTTCTTTTGGGAGAGCAGCACATGGTAGGCTACTATCCGAGGCGTACGACCTTGTTTGTAGCAGGTGATCAAATGAGAAACCCCTTCGATAGAGCGACAGAAATCAGCATAGCCCACCCAAGGAAGGTCCTGGCGATAGGATTCGTGTCCACGCTCCTACTCTCCTCCATGGCGATGTTCCTGGAGTTCGACAATTCCGAGGACGCCTTCTTCCCCGACAACGAGACCGTGAGGCTACTCGACGAGGTGGAGAGCGAGTACCAAGCAAGCATCGACTTCGTGCGCGTGGTGGTCAGGACCGATACCGGGCTGAGCGATCCGGTTACGTGGTCCCACCTTGGGGTGGTGGAGTCGCTTCTCCTGGAGAACGACAACCTCTCCTCCCACTCCTACCCACTTTTCGGAGGGAGAGCGAACAACGGGCCCGCAAGCTCCGCAATCTCGTGGATGAAGTACCAGAGCCTGGATGAGAGTCGAGGTTGGATCGACCAGCTGACCAGCGGCATCGATTTCCTTTCTGCTGCCGATGATGATAACTACTCGACAGCCAAGGAGGAGCTGCAGGCTTCCATATCTAGCGTTCCAATGCCCGTGGATGTAACGGTGGAGGAGCTTTCTGGTTGGGATTTCAGCGATACCGACGAGTGGTTGACACCCCTGATGCAAGGATCGAACATTCGTGACGAGCTCTCCGCGGTGTTGCAGTCCTCCCAGTCACTCGTAAGCGAGAACGAGACGAGAGCAGCCGAGCTAGAAGCTCTCAAGGGCCAGATCTCCGGGAGTATAGCGCCTCTGCTAGGCTACCAGTCTGTCGACCTGGCCTCCGCCATCTCCGGTTCAATTCCGAGCGACCAAGAGGACCCAATGGCCAGCCAGGGGCCCTTCCTCGTCTCCATGGCGATAACTACCGACCCAGATGACCACGATGGCATGAGCGCGGATGAGATACAGAAAGACATAGTAAAGTGGGCCCAGTCAATCGAGGATGGAATCAGGGCCAACTCCGATAGCTCGTCCACCGTGTTCTCGTTCGCCCAGTTCCAGCAAGGTCAGAACGCCAACCTAGGGGCCGAACTAGCGATACTGAACTCGGCATCGCTCTTGATCCTCGGATCCATACTCTACTTCACATTCAGGAGCTTTCGAGACACGTTCTTCGTTCTCGGACTGACAGTCTTCGGCATACTGGCGACCTACGGAACCTCCGGGCTGCTAACTAAGATCGGGGTTGAGATGACCTTCAACGCAGCCATGAACTCCATCCCGGTCCTACTGCTCGCGATAGGGGTTGACTACGGCCTCCACGTAGTTAAGAGGGTCAGAGAGGAGTATCTTGAGGAATCTGGAGACTCCACCAGCAGGGTGAGGGAACTCAGTGAGGATGCTCGTCGTAAGGCGATAAGGTCCGGAACCACATTGACATCGATAGCTCTGTTGATAGCCATATTCACGGACATGGTTGGGTTCCTCTCATTCAGGCTCTCGAGTCAGCAGTTCCTCGTTGTCTTCGGAACAGTCATCGCAATCGGACTATTCTACGTGTACCTGTTCAGCATAACCGCATTGCCGGCACTGATGACCCTTATCCCTCCCAAGGACATGATGCTGGGCAAGTCAGTCACAGTGGACAAGAGTCCGCTCATTGAGAGGATCGGTAAGCTCTCTGACAGGCCTGCTCTGGCGGTGGTAGTCGCCATTTTCCTCACAGCACCCATGGCTATTGGCATAGACCAGCTCGAGGTCGGTTTTGATACCAGGGACAACTTCGATGACTCGGTTCCTGTGGTCGCTGACTTCCTACTCATTTCCGAGGAGTTCCAAAGCAGTCCTGCTCCGATCTACGTGGTGGTCGAAGGGGATGTGGTCTCGGAGAAGGGCAGGCAGGCGATCGAGGACGCTATCGGCGTACTGGTGCAGGACGAGAGGGTGACAGTGGTCATCTCCGACCTATGGTCGACGCTGGACTCCTCCAGGGGATCCAGTCCGACCCTTTCCTCTCTCATGCTGTCTGTGGATGGCGGGGAAGAGGGTGCCTGGTCGGAACTGAGGCAGTGGCTCACATCGACCGATGAGGGTAGGGAGTTGTCCTCAGGGCTACTTTCCGGGGACGGTCAGCAGACACTGATCTCATTCCAAGCTGCGACCCTGGACTGGTCGAGCACGAACGCCTTCGAGACCGAACTCTCAGACGCTCTTGCGACCTCCGTATCGGGATCCGGCTTCACTGCAGACCTCAGCGGCAGGTCGCTCATACTCGCGCAGATAACCTCCGATGTTGCAGAGGCAGCTATTCTATCCACTGTCATCGTCGCGGGAGTAATCCTCATGATGCTCGTGACGATTCACACATTCAGGACCAGTGACCTCCAACTCGGGATTGCCAGAGGAGTCGTCACTTGGATACCGCTGCTGGCTGTAGTGGCATGGGTATACGGGATAATGGGTTTCACAGGGTTCCAGCTGAACTCTCAGACAGTCACAATAGGGGCTCTTACGCTGGGCCTGGGGGTCGACTACGCAGTCCATCTCTCGACGAGGATAGAGGAAGAGGTGGAGAAAAACCCGGAAGGGTTGCCCTCGGAGTGGGCTACAGCCTCCATATCCACCACAGGCAGGGCTATGGCGGGAGCTGCGGTGACTACAGCCGGGGGTTTCTCCGTGCTGAACCTATCATCCCTAGTGCCTCTCCAACTCTTCGGGCAGGCATTCGTGGTGGCTATCACGCTGGCTCTCCTCGCGAGTGTGCTCCTCCTCCCATCGATATACACCAACCTGATGAAGTGGGAAGTCAGCAGGTCGAGTGGAGCTTAGTATAGAAGCGAGCCTTTGACAACAACCACTTAATACCAAAATTCTGGCGAAGCGCCCTATGCTCCGGGTTTCCGAACTGAAAAAGGGATTCGGATCGGGACGCAGGAGGCTTGAGGTCCTCAAGGGGATCAACATGGAGGTAAAGTCAGGTGAGCTGGTGAGCCTCATGGGTCCAAGCGGATGTGGTAAGAGCACCCTACTGAACATAATTGGGGGGCTACTCGAGGCCGATTCAGGGAGAATTTCACTCGACTCATTCGATTACGGGACGAAATCGCCCAACAGGGTGGTGGATGTCAGGAGGTCCGGGGTTGGCTGGATATTCCAGGACTTCCACCTGGTCGATAGGCTGGATGCGCTGGATAACGTCGCCTTCAGCCTGGAGCTGTCCGGCATGTCTGCAAAGGAGGCTGAGGAGAGGGCAATGGACGCACTTACGCGGGTGGGCCTATCGGATAGGATGAACTTCATTCCGGACCAGCTCTCTGGGGGGCAGCAGCAGAGGGTAGCGGTCGCAAGGGCGATATCAGGATCAAGGCCTCTCATACTCGCAGACGAGCCAACTGGAAACCTCGATGTGAAGAGCGGGGAGGAGGTCATCAATCTCTTCAAGGACCTGTGCGCCAATGACGGCCTATCGGTATTGATGGTGACTCATGACCCAGTACTCGCATCGATGGCGGACAGGATGCTGTTGCTAAAGGACGGCATAACGGCAGCCTCGGACATCAGATCCGCTTGGGGGATAGAGGAGGAATGACATGAATCTGGAATCTCTTCTCACCAAGGTACTGCCGACCATGCTCCAATCATGGGTGATGCTGGCTTTCTTCATCGTCTTCGTCATCTCTTCCAAGAGATTCGGAGGGCTGCTCTACAGGATTATCGAGCCAATAATCGTCCCAAGCAAGGGTCAGAAGCGGGACAAAACCCCATTCTCAATGTCCGATATGGCCACGAACTGGTACCGGTCTTTTAGATCGACGTGGCTCGCTGCCCCGAACAACATCTCGATGGCGATTAGCAGCGCTTGGAGAGGGAGAGAGAGGGGCCTCGCGATTTTCGCTGGAGTCTTCCTTTCTTCTTTGGTAATTACCACCGTGCTAGCATACGCAGTAGGTCTCAATCAGGCGTTCTTCGCTTTCTCACTAGAGGGCGACGAATTCGACGCAAAGGTCGACTTCCAGTCAGACCCAGACGGGAGCTGGGCAGGCAGGACCAATGACTCCGCTGTGTGGGAATCGCTCTGTGACGAGCTGGTAGAAATGGAGGAGTTCGCGGATTGCGGACTGGTCTTCGGGAGGCAGGGCCTGCGGTTGCAAGGATTCTTCGATTCGGGCTTCGTAACGCCCCAACCACTGAACGTGGAGGCAGTCACCAGCTCAGATGGTGACTGGAGCAATGTCAGCTGGGAATTCCCCGAAGCCATAGAGAATGGACCCGAGATAAATTCGAAGAGAATAATCAGATTCTACGGAGATGGAGTCTGGGACGGGGAGCTTGGCGAGAGGCATGCTAAGTCGGTGATTTTCGGAGAATGGCCTGCTTCCGCTGATGACGCGGCATCCAACAGGACCGTTGTGCTGCCCTCCAAGATAGCCAGCCAGGCCGGAGTTGTAGTCAATGACAGCATCGACTCCCTGACCTTCTCACTGGTAACAGCAACCTACGAGGGCCTAGACATAGCTCAGGGCTACCAGGAGTGCCAGACTGACGTGGAACTGTTCTTCGCGGACGAGTTCGCAATCCTCTTCTGCAAAGAGAACATGACCGTCAACAATCTGACGGTCTCCGCTGTATACGAAGAGGGGGACTTCGGCAACCCCACCCTTCTATTCCACCCTGTCATGGTTTCAGACTCCGTTCTAAACGATTCTCAGAAAACCACTCTGATGCAAAACGATCACGGATACCTGGGAGTGGCAGTAGATAGGACTGAGATACCAACCTCCTCAACTCGTGCCGCCACTGGCTGGCTAACAGACCTCAAGAGATCCCTAGAGAGCGTGAGGGCGGATGTGGATGTTATCGACCCCTCCACAGGGGAGCCGACTGGAGAGACAGAGAGGGTCTCCCTCCCCAGAGAGTTCACTGTAGGAGAGGGAGCAAATGCAGTGATACTCTCGATAGAGTACAATGACATCATTTCCGGGACGATCACATTCCTGAACATATTCCTGGGGATAATACAGGTCTTCGACTACATCCTCGTGGTTCCGATCGTGGCTCTTTCGTTCGTGGTACTGATTTACGGGTTGGTACTCTCTCTTGAGCAGCGCAGAAGGGAGGTCGCTATCCACAGGGTAATCGGTGGGACTGAGTCCACTCTTTCCAGGATGATGGTTCTCGAGATATACGCCATTGGGACCGTGGCTTGGATGCTCGGCTTCGCACTAGCCTCCGGCGCGGTGGAGGTCGTGTTGAGGGCGGTTGGTTTCCTGAGATTCACAGATGCGGGAGACATCGACGTCGATCCGGTTTTGAGCTTCGGCTCGACCTTCGTTGTCACAGCCCTCACGGTAGGCCTAGCTTACTACTACGGCAAGAGCCGTACCAATGACTTCCTCAGCATAGAAATCGACGAAGGGGTAAGGAGGATAAAGAAGGATAAGGAGCCAAACTACCTGCTTCACTGGGTACTGTTCGGAGTAGGGATGCTGGCCTACGTCGAGAGCTGGATTCAGAACAGGGGGGGCTTCTGGATATGGGACGGCGGAAGGGGCGGTGGAATCATCGAGTCATTCATCCCGAACGCGATAATCCAGCTACTGGGGCCTTTCTTCCTCTGGATAGGAGGAGCGCTCGTACTGTCTAGAATCGGAGCAGCAGGTCCCCAAATTCTCAACAGAGTGATGGGCTGGTCGCCTGCCATCTCAGACATAAGGAGGGGATTAAGCGGATCGGGATCTAGCCAATCGGTTAGCAGGCTCTCCCTGATCATGCTTCTGACGCTATCCATAGTAACCCTAGCAGCAGTCCAAGGCCACACTGGGACGCTCGTTGACGAGCGGACAACGGATGCGCAGATCGGTGCGGACCTCAACGTTCAGTTCGATTCCAGCGTGACTGAGCAGGAGGCGATGGCACTGGTGATGAGCTCGATAGTCAGCGTTGGGGACTCAGATATCGATGGGATCAACTCGATGACATCCGTTGGGAACATACTGGCCTCAAACAAGGACGGTGGGGCGCTATACCCGGTCTGGATCGTTTTCGATGGGCACGAGGACACACTTCTCTGGGACGAGCAGGCGATACCTGGAGATGACCCGGGGGAATTGGCGAAGGTCCTGAGCCTAGGCGGATACCTAGCAGGTTCTGATGCCAGAGAACAGCTGGACAGGCCCTCCACCGGCAGCCCCCTCACACTCCAATACAGCTACTTCACAGAGGGATCCAATGGCGTGCCCGTTCTTGTCGGTCCGTCCGAGTCGATCGTGAATTACGCGGGGAGGGTGGAATGGATACCCGGACTATCGGCAGCTGAAGTCAGCAACACACTGGTGATAGGGGAGCTGACCTACAACGAGCTCGTAGTGAACCTATCCTCGGAGAATTACAGCTCCACAACGTGGATGTTCGATCTTTGTGACCAGTCCTCTGCGGGTTGCGCAGACGCACTTGAGCTGGTAAGTGCTGACCTCAAAAGCATCGAGAGCGTAATTTCGGCGCAGGACTGGTCCAGCACGCATGAGGGCAACGAGAGGAACGGTGGACTGATTTTCGGAACCCCGGGACTGCTCAGCATGATGTTCGTAGTGGCTGCCCTAGCATCGATCTCCTCGGCCTTCGTGTTCCTCTCGCTCGTCCTTACTCAGAGGAAGAGGGAGCTTGCCATACTTCAGGCGATAGGGGCAAGTCCCAATCAAGTAATTCGGCTGGTGCTCTTCGAGATTATGTCAATTCTGCTTGTCAGTATGGTTCTCGGGGTCTCCCTCGGTCTGGCTGTCTCGGAGTCTTTCAACGGGTTCTTCGGGGTGTTCGGATTCATATTCCAGATATTCCTGGGGCAGAGCGCCCCGATAGACAGGGACCTAGTCTGGCCATGGGCCGAGTTGGTCCTGGTGAACGGAATGGTGCTGATCGCTGTGGTCCTAGCACTTCTGGTAACCACAAGGAGAGCACTGGGTGCCGATCTGGCGACAGTGCTGAAGGGGGAGTGATCGATGGCGGAGATACTCAGGGCAGACTCACTCTACCACATTTACGAGTCGAACGCCGAGGACGGCAACGTAGTTGCCCTAAGGGGGCTAAGCGTCTCGATATTGGAGGGGGAGGCTGTAGCCGTAGTGGGCCCTAGCGGATCGGGGAAGTCCACTCTGCTGAAGTGCCTTGGAGCGCTCATGAAGCCGTCTGCTGGTTCGGTTGAGCTGGCAGGCAGGAGGGTGACCAGGCTTACCGGGTCAGAGCTAGTCACCCTCAGGCAGCAGACCGTCTCGTTCATCTTCCAAGACGCGAACCTCCTCCCTCACCTAAATGCCCTCAACAACGTAGCCCAGCCACTACTCCACCAAGGAGAGTTGGCTAGGCCTGCACGGAAGAAGGCCCAGGATCTTCTCGATAGGCTTGGAGTCGGCGACAGGGCAATGGGGATGCCTGAGCAACTATCCGGCGGGGAGCAGCAAAGGGTCGCGATCGCGAGGGCTCTAATCACTGATCCAAAGCTAATACTGGCAGATGAGCCAACAGGCGCTCTCGATCCCATTACGAGCAGGGAGGTGCTTTCGCTGTTCGACCAGCTCCACAAGGAAGACGATGTCGCATTCCTGCTTGTTACTCACAGCAAGGAGGTAGCAGCGTTCTGCGAGAGGTCCCTTGAGCTGAGGGAAGGCAGGTTCATCGCGCAGCATGGTGTTGACGTCGATGTTGGTGATCTATCCGACTCAAGGGAGCTTCTGGTCGACGACACCGGGACAATCACGCTCCCTCCGGACGTACTACTGGAGATCGGAGGGCCAGGGAGGTTCGAGCTTCCTGATATAGGCAGAGACATGCTCCACCTGGAGAGAGTCGCCGAGGATCGGGTGGACGTCGGAGAATCAGTGAGTATGAGGCTGGCAGAGGTCTGCCCCGCTTGCTTCCACAATTACGGTGAAAGCGAAGAGCAGCTATGCCCCGAGTGCGGATCTAGCAGGCCGATGGTTCAGGCCTGAGGCAGATTGATCCTCATCGGCTTCGCGATTCCCAGATCAGCTGGAAGGTCACGGACCTTTTCCGGCAGGGTGACAGGAATCATCTCTCGCCCGATCAGCGCCACCCTGCTCTCACTCCGATCGGAAAGGACTTCTCGGCCCACAAGAGGAGCGAGCGTCTCCGAGAATTCCATCACATCGGCATGACTGGGCATGTTGTCAATCGAGAGGTTGTTGCGGCTGTTGCCGACGAAGACGTAGCCCTTGGCCTCGATGAAGTCTGGATCTGCGAGGTTATCGAGCCTGGCGTAATCCTCGTGGAATCCCAGTGACTCGTGCTTTATGAGCGTGTGACGGCATACTGTCCGGGTGTCAAGGCTGGGGAGCAGCTCGAGCGTCTGCTCGAGCTTATGGAAGGCGCCCTGGTCGAATTTCGGCTTGCATAGCCTGTCGAATGTCTCCTTGTTCGGCGCATCCACACTCACGTAGAGCTGGGTAGGAAGGGGATCTAGTTCCTCGATGACCTTGGGGAGGCTACCGTTCGTGACCAGGAAGGTGCTAGTGCCATGCTGGTGGCAGATGTCCAGGAACTCCCCGAGCCTTGAGTAGAGGGTTGGCTCCCCGTTGAGAGATATGGCCACATGCTTCGGGTTCTGGGCCTCCAGCCACTTCTCCCTGTCGGCCTTTGGGTTCCCTCCGTACCCAGTTAGGAGCCTCCGATGTGCCCGGACAGACTCCAAGTAGAGTTCGTATGGGTCGTCGTCTATCTTGTTCAGTGTGTCCGAGTGAGGCTCCCTCCAGCAGTAAGTACAACCCAAGTTGCAGGTGTCCACGTTGGGGGCCATCAGCATGCACCCGTGGCTCTCTATTCCGTAGAATGTGCCCTTGTAGCAGGATCTGTCGGCTATCAGGGACTGCTTGGTCCAGTGGCAGACCTTGACCCCACCGTGATCCCCGACGAGGTGGTATCTCTGCTTGGCGAGCTTGCTTGCGATGCGGGGCTCGATCTTCGTAACCGGGGACTGGACCATGTTTCTCATCCCACCTGAGATGGCTAGTCTCCTTGAATGATTCCTTGGGTTTCGCCTAACTGTACCTTATCCCTGTCCCGTAGGCGAATATCTCAACGGCCCTGATTCCCTTCTTGGCGCTGGTTGGAGTCATCTCCGCCGTATCCAGCCTGACGTTGAGCACTTCCTCCCAACCCATTTCCTGTGCCTTCTCCCTGAGCCTCTGCTTGGCTTCTGCTCTAGCGACGGCCACTACTGAGTGAAGGATCCCGACCCTCCCTCCGACCAAGTTGTTGAACCAAGCTATCAGCAGCTGCCAATGACTAGGTGCGTAAACTATGCTGGAGTAAACAAGGCCTGTCTCTGCGACCCCTCCGACGATGTGCGTGCCCCTGAGGCTTGAGAGCGGATCCCTCCCGAAGTGATCTATCGATGCCTGCTCCCTCACTACTAAGCTCCTCATCCTCTTGTCCATCCTCGAGCCGCTGGTTAGCGCGCCAATCACGAACATCACGGGATAGGACACGCCCCAGATCAAACCGAAAACTACCCCAAAAAGGATTAGTGGAAGCAGGCAGAACACGAAGAGGATGTCTGTCCCCCCGGATCCTGTGTCACCGTACCAGTACTGGGCTGAGACGTTGGTGGATATTGCGAGAATCGACAGCATGACTGCTGGGACCAGGAAGCTAGCTCTTGTTCCTCGGAAGCCCACGGGACTTCACTCCTACTCGACCTTGACAGCGGTCCCGTAAGCGAAAAGCTCGGCGGCCCCGGCAGTCACGGCGCTCGTAGCGAAGCGAACGTTCACGATCGCATTGGCCCCTCTTGACATTGCGTCAGAGACCATCCTAGCTATGGCCTCGTTCCTGGACTCCTCCAGGAGCTCAGTGTACTTGACTAGCTCCCCGCCCATGATGTTCCTTAGGCCCTGAGTGATGTCCCTGCCGATATTCTTCGCTCTTACCGTCGACCCACCTACGACACCAAGGTTCTGGGCGATTACCTTCCCAGCTATGGTTTCCGTATTGGTGATCATTACCCCGCTAACTACGTGCTGCATAGGAGCCGCTAGGAGACGCGCCACTTCAACTTACTCTTGTTCGACGGTGTGGAATGCTGAAGGGACCTCCAAGGAGGTTGGGGGCCTTGTCTGGTACGAGATGAGGGCTAGGCCAGCGGCTAGGGAGAACTCGCATAGAATCACACCCCCATAGGAGGCAACCGACTGGAAGACGGAGACCAGTGCCAGTTGTTCGGAGGGGATTGAGTCGTAGAAATTGTCCATCCACTCCATGGTCGTGTGTGTAATGTAGAGCTGGGAGATTGCGTGTATTGATATCCATGCCCAAGCCAGCTTCAGGGCCATATCACGATCCTCGGCATTCCACATTATGATGGCCGTGGGGATCGACAAAAGGAACAGCAGTGCGGAGAATGCGGCCCCAACGTCCCATAGTTTCATTTCGGACATCTGTAAAATTGCCTCGAATACTGCCACGCACTCTTCCGGGTCCGGGTCTTCGGAGCAGAGTTCCTGGGTATCCAAAGATTCTGCCATGATTTCTAGGTAGAGTCCGGAGATTGCTAGTGCGACCGCCCCTATCAG
>MDTE01035955.1_pt1 | contig 21257 bp, 19 predicted proteins | sample 811231 | NCBI WGS metagenome assembly MDTE01 (sample SAMN05326651, study PRJNA326480) | marine metagenome | isolation source: seawater | place: Indian Ocean: Red Sea | collected 2010
AAACGTACCTTATAATTTAAGACAAAGTGGACCAACAAAAGTAGAAATGTTAATTTCAACAAGAGTAAGAAAATCACCTTATTGGCACTTATCTATGAAGGCTGGTTGTTGGAGAGCAACGGTATATAATAGAATTTACCATCCAAGAGGATATGTAAAACCAGAGGATGGCGGTGCAATGGTAGAGTATGATGCAATAGTCAACCATGTAACGATGTGGAATGTTGCTGTAGAAAGACAAATAAGAGTAAAAGGTCCTGATGCAGAAAAATTTGTTGATTATGTTATTACAAGAGATGCAACAAAAATTTCTCCAATGAGAGCTAGATATGTAATTTTATGTAACTCATACGGGGGCGTATTAAATGATCCCATTCTTCTTAGAATAACTAAGGATGAATTTTGGTTTAGTTTATCTGATAGTGATATAGGGCTTTATTTACAAGGTGTTAATTGTGATAAAAGATTTAATTGCGAGATAGATGAAATAGATGTCTCACCTGTTCAAATTCAAGGACCTAAATCAAAAGCATTAATGAAAGATCTTTGTGGAGACACTGTAGATTTTGATAATATGCCGTTTTATGGCTTAGCAGAAACTAAAATTGGTGGCAGAAGTTGTGTGATATCTCAGTCTGGGTTCTCTGGAGAAGCTGGATATGAAATATACTTAAGAGAGTCAACTTTGTACGCGGAGGATATGTGGAATGCAGTGCTTGATGCAGGAAAAAAACATAAATTAATGGTAATAGCTCCAGCTCACCATAGAAGAATTCAAGCTGGAATTTTATCTTGGGGGCAAGATATGGATAATCAACATAATCCTTTTCAATGTAACCTTGGCTATCAGGTTTCTTTATCTGGAAAAGGTGAATGGAATAAAAAAAGCGATTATGTTGGAAAACAAGCATTAGAGCAAATGAAAGAAGAGCTTAAAGCAGGTAAAAAACCCTATAAGCTTCAGTTAGTTGGTTTGGAATTAGGTGGAAAACCAATTGAAGAATATGCACCTGATTTTTGGTTGATTTCAGGAGAAAATGGTGGAGAGCCAATTGGTTTTGTAACTTCTCCTTGGTATCATCCTGAAAAAAAAATGAATATTGCAATGGGATATGTTCCATTTGATGGAACTTTAAATGCAAATGGATTTCCAAAAGGTAAAGTTGGAACAAAATATAAAGTTCATTTACCAGAAAAATATTCTGAAAAATCTGGACAGCCAGTGGATGCAGTTGTTGTGGATATTCCGTTTAAAGAGTCATACAACGCAAATACTAGAGAAGTAGTAAAAGGATAAAATTATAGGGAGAATAAAAAAATTCTCCCCTTATTTTCAAAAATAATGTTTGGAGAATTTTTAAATATTGTTGTTAAATCTCTTAAATTAGATAAATCAATTTACAAAGAAAACAAATATTTTGGAGAGGCAGCAATTTATTATGCTGGACTTATAATGATCCTAGATGGGGTTGCGGGTGCTGTAGCAGTAAATACAATAATCAAAACCTCAATAGGAGTATCAGGTCTTACGGCAATCATTAGTTGGTTTGTTTGGGCAATATTTATATATGTTATAGGTGTTAAATTATTTCCAGATAAAGAGTCGTCTAATATATCATTCAAAAAAGTTTTAATTGCAGTAGGTTATGCTCACTCTCCTGGATTAATTAGATTTTTTGCTATAGTGCCAGATCTTGTAATGCCAATAATTTTCTTAACTCAATTTTGGATTTTTGCCTCTCTAATTATTTCAAGCAAAAATGTGTTAAATTTAAAATCAAACTTTAAATCTTTTGGTGTAGTATTTTTGTCATTTTTAATAATAGCATTTTTATCAATAACTTTTGTTATGAGTAGAATGGATGCGCTACCTATAAGTAATATTACTTAAACTGGAAAAATCGTTTTTGAGATTCTACATGAGTTACAAATTTTGTATCCTATAAGAATTAGGTTCTGTAAAACAGTATCACAATTTTTATTACATTCTTCGCAATAATTGTCCATATCATCAAGATTATTAGATTTTTTTTTTTCTTTAATCATTATCTGTAAGCCCAGCTCCTGCAGCTGTTTTTTTGAGTTCTTCATTCTCGTCAACAAACGTTTCATGAGATAAATTTAGTAAATTTTGCCATTCATTATCAGTAAAAGAGTCTTTATTTGTTAAAAATTTAATATTTATAATTTTACTATTGTCGATGATTTCATTATTTAAAAAATTAGTAAAAATTGACTGGTTAAAGTTCAATAAAAATTCTCTTTTATCTAGCTTTAAAAATATTTTTTTTCCAATTATTTCAGATGCTCTACTTACAAATGGAAGAAATAATAAAGGAAATCCTACATTTTGAAACTCTAAATCTGTAAGTTCCTCAAGTATTTTTGCTTGATCTAAAAAATTAATTCCAGTTGTAATTGGGCAAAAAGAACTGGTCTTTGAATAATTTTTCTTGGCTATCAAAGAGATATTTTGAAATTTTCTTTTTTTAAATACGTTACAATAAGCATTAAAATTCTTAATTCCATTAAGCCCAAACATTTCTAACAGTCTAATATTTTTACCTATTTCCTCTGATATCCCCCACGAATAACCTAAAGCTCTACTTGCTCTCTTTGAGATTATGTCTATTTCGCTAAATGACTTCATTAATTTATCGTATTATAAATCCATTGATCATTAAAACTTTCAAGTTCATCTGGAAGTGGTGCGCCCTGAAACATTGTTATTCTTAACCATTTATCAGATCTAGGATCAAATTTTACTGCGCCAAAAAAAGATAGTTTTAATCTTAACATATCTATTGGCATAAGCTTGTAACCAATTGTATTATCTTGAATTTCAGAATATGGAAATTTTTCAATAATAAAAGCTCTTCTTACAATATGTCTAAGTTCGTTATTTTCTGATAAAAATTTTCCAATTTTCATACTATTTTTTTGATTAGATATATTCTCATAAAGTTTTTTTATATCTCTTGCGATAGCAAGTGGCTGTTCTAATTCTGAACCTGTTTCTAAATGCCTGTTTGATAGTCTTGGTTCTTCTTTATTTTTTGAAATAAACCAAAAATTTTGATTATTTTCTTTTTTTTTAAAATCTATTCTTAATATTTCATTATAATTATTTTCTAAAATATTTCTTAGTTCGTGAACTGTTCTATCACACGGTATATCAAAATATTTTTCCTCATCTGAGCTCATCTTTAATATTAATGGTTCTACAATTTCATCATAAGGTTCCATCATGACAGATACTATCAATTCTATACATTCATCACCTAAATTATCCTCAGACCAAATATAAATTTTGTTAAATAGATAATTGTCTGCTAATTGATCTTTAATATCTAAGTAATGAAGAATTTTTTTTAAATCTAAAATTAAACTCTGAATTTTTTTTCTTTGAAATTCACTTTCAGTATTCCATAAAGTAAGATTTTCTTGAAATTTTAATAGAGTGCTTTTAAATAAAACAAAATCTTCACTTTTTACATTTTTTATTTTTCTAATAGATGCCAATGCATTTTCTCTAGCTTCAATCCAGTTATTTAAAAGGGTTGGGTGATTTACAATAAATGGGGCCATTCCAAGACCTGTAGAATTGCCTATTCCTAAATTTCTACAAATTTTTCTATCAAGTTCTACAGCTTTTTTTGGATTTTTTAGTTTAGATATGTGATTAACTTGATCAAATGTAAATTGTCGAACTAAATAAACTAGCATCATTTCTAATCTGAATGGTCCAAAAATTTCCTCTCTATTTTTAATTCTAAATCTATCTGCTAATCCAAATTTTCCTGAACCATATACAGCCGTTGTTCTATATAAATAACCAACCTTATATAATTTTTCTAAGTCAGGCTGTTTACCGTTAGATAATGATTCTATTACATGGTTAAAAACTCTAAGTGATTTATTTGCCCTTGATAAAGTTAATTCTTTATAAGATAACCTACCAACTTCTTGTTTTGGAACATTTAAAGCTAACCTTTCAATATCTTTTTTTGATGGGACACCATCATATAGTGCAAAAGCTGCATCCCATTTAGTAGCTATGACTCGATCTGACCTTTCATTGTCATCTATTTTATTCCCAAAACATATAAGTGAATAAGTTCTGCTATTTTTATTAAATGAATAAACCGCGTGTCCATATCCATTTTCATCTAAATTAAAAAGATCTCTACTGTAATTCCAGTTTTTAAATTCTTTTAAAAAAGATCTGAGAAATGATAATTTTGATTGATGGAAACAGCCTAGTTTAGATAGTTTCATTACATCTTTTGGATTTCTTAATTTAATTTGCATTAGTTTATTCCCTTATAAAAATTAAACCAATTGTTGCCCAAAATTCCATTTATCTCTAGTTTATCAAAACCTACTTTAGAGAGTCCTTTTTCAAGATTTTCAAATCCTCTTGCATCAATGAACCAGTCTGGTTGCTTAGGAAAACCTGGTTTGTTTTTTGATCCTTCACCAAAATTTTTTGTTTTTGTCCATGTTCCGTTTCTCATCCATTCGACTACACTATCTGGCTGATTTAGACACAAATCAGAACCGATCCCTATATTTTTTACCCCCATTATGTCTGCTGTTCTCGCTGTCATCTCACAAAAACTCTCTAATGTGCAATTTTTTCCATTTTTAAGATGATGAGAATACAAAGATAATCCAAGCATTCCATTGCTCTCGGATAAAGTTTTTAATAACTCAGTTGATTTATTTCTTACTGCATTGTGCCAGAATAGTGGGTTTGCATGAGTTATGGCTATTGGTTTTTCACTAATATCTATAGCGTCTAATGTACTTTTTTCTGCTGAATGTGACATGTCAATTACTATTCCAATTCTATTCATTTCTTTTATTGCCTCTTTTCCAAAATTAGTTACACCACTGTCATTTTTTTCATAACAGCCAGTTGCTAGAAGAGATTGGTTATTATAAGTGAGTTGCATGAAACGACACCCTTTTTCATAAACTTTCTCTATCAAATTTATATCATCTTCAATTGGTGAACAATTTTGAAAACCAAAGAAAATTGCAGTTTTTTTTTCTAATTTTGCCCTTTCAATATCTTTATAATTTTTACCTTGAAAAATTAAATCTTCATTTTTTTTGAAATGAATGTCCCATTCTTCAATTTTTTTAAGAAATTCTTTATAATCCTCATGATATACTATTGTAACATGTACAGCATCTAAGTTTGCTTCACGATTTATTTGAAATACTTCCCTAGACCAGTTACAATATTGCAAATTATCAATTCTATAATTCATAAGATTAAATATATATTAGTGTTTAATTATTTGATATTAAAACATATAAAATGTCTCGTATAAAAAAAATACCAAAAGTAGCGATTGTAATGGGTAGCAAATCTGACTATTCTACAATGAAAAATTGTGCAAAAATACTTCAAATACTAAAAATAAATTATGAGAAAAAAATAGTATCAGCTCATAGAACTCCAGATCGAATGTATAGCTTCGCAAAAAATGCTGAAAAAAATAATATTTCAGTAATAATCGCAGGTGCTGGTGGGTCAGCTCATCTTCCAGGAATGATAGCTGCCTTAACAAGCCTACCAGTTATAGGGGTACCAATCGAAAGCAAAAAACTAAAAGGACTAGATAGTTTATTATCAATTGCGCAAATGCCTAAGGGGATACCTGTTGGAACAGTAGCAATAGGTAATGACGGAGCAATAAATGCTGCGTTATTATCTGCTTCTATTATTTCAATTAGTGATTCTAAAGTAAAAAAAAATTTAATTAAGTGGAGAATAAAACAAACACGCTCGGTTAAAAAAAAACCTTCTTAAATGAAAAACACTACTCTTGGAATTTTGGGTGGAGGACAATTAGGCAGTTTATTAGCTTCAGCAGCAAAAAAAATTGGTATAAAAACAATTATTTTTTGTGATGATATAAACGCTCCTGCGCAAAAGTTTTCAGATGATTTTATTTTCGGTGAGTATCATAACCAAAAAAAAATTAACGAATTTATTAAAAAAGTTGACATAGTTACATTTGAATTTGAAAATATACCTTATGAAACTTTAAATATTATTAATAAAAATAGAAAAGTTTTACCAAGTCCTCAAATTAATCAAATAATACAAAATAGATTAAAAGAAAAAAATTTCATTAATAGCTTAGGTATTAAAACTACGTCTTATGCTTCAGTAAAAAATATTAATGATTTAAATTTTAATAGTAAATTGTTACCTGGAATTCTCAAAACATGCACTTTAGGATATGACGGAAAAGGACAATTTAAAATTAATTCAATTAAAGACATAAGTTCAACAAATATAAATTTTGAAAATCAATATATTATAGAAAAATTGGTGGATTTGAAAAAAGAAATTTCTATAATTATTACAAGATTTGGAGAAAATAGTTACGAAATTTATGAACCAATAGAAAATTTACACGAAAACCAAATTTTAAAATATTCAAAAATACCAGCAGATGTGAATAAAAAAATCATTGATACATCAAAAAAGTGGGCAAAATTAATTTCTGAAGAATTAAAATACATCGAAACACTATGTGTTGAATATTTTATAGATAAAAAAGACAATCTTTATGTAAATGAAATCGCACCTCGTGTGCATAACTCAGGTCATTTAACCATTAACTCTCATAATGTCAGCCAGTTTGAAAATCATGTTAGAGCAGTATGTAATTTAGAAAAAAAAAATACTATAAAATTATTTAATGCACAAATGATTAACCTGATTGGTGATGATATTTTAAAATATAGAAATAAAAAAATTAATAAAAACGAATTTTTTTATGATTACTATAAAAAGGATATTAAAATAAATAGAAAAATGGGTCATTTAACAAAATTAATTAATTTATGAAAGTTATAGAAAATAATTTTGATAATGCCGAAGTAAATCACTTGCTGACAAAACACTTCATCGAGCTAAGATCTGTATCACCAGACGACAGTTGTCATGTTTTAGATATAAAAGGTTTAAAAGACTCTAGTATAAAATTTTGGAGTTTTTGGGATAACAATCAATTAATAGGATGTGCTGCTTTAAAATTTTTAGACGATGAGCATGGAGAATTTAAATCTATAAGAGTAGAGGATAATTCTAGAGGAAAAGGATTCGGAAAAAAAATTATATCTCACTTAATTGAGGTTGCCAAAAATGAGGGTATTAAAAAACTAAGTATTGAAACTGGAGCAGGAGATTTTTTTAAATCTGCTAGAAAATTATTTAAAAAATTTGGTTTTAAGACTTGTAGGCCATTTGCTGATTATAAAGAGGATCCTAATTCCTGCTACTTTGATCTTGAAATATAATTATTAAATTGCTTTATAACCAAACTCTAACGAAGCATCAGTTATAGAATGATAAAAAGATTCACCAAAACTTCGTAAAGTGATAAGTCTGATTTTATCAGGATTTTCTTCAACCATATCAGCACTAAAAGATATCCCGTTATAAATTGAGTTAGTACAAGAATTTTTTGAGAAAGAGTTAAAGTTAAAGGGACAACCCTTTTTTAAAACTTCTTTAGCATTTTTGCCCTCAATTTCAATTATAGATCTAGAGTGGGATAAATCTGTAACCGCAAAATCACTCTCTTTAAATGTTTCATTAATTTTTTTAATTAGATCTTTATTTATAGACATTAAAAGCCAGTTTTTAGGAGAGTTCCATAAAATTCTAGTATTTTTATTACAAGTTACTGTTAGTGCTTGATTGTTTAATTTTAAACCATCAATTTCTAAACCTTCTATTTTTAATAAAGAATTTTTATACTGTACTAATTGAACAATTAATAAATCTTTTACTTCTAAAATCTTTATTAAATTTTTTTCATCTTTATTTTCATAATTTCCATATGAGCCAATTGAATGAATATTATGTAGAGGTGATAACTTTATCATGATCGTACCCTTTTACCTTCTGGATCTACGTAGTGAGAAGAAACAATTTCAACTGGAATTTTCTTATTCTTTAATGGAGATAAAGCAAAAAGTTTTTTCCCAATCATATTTTTACCATCTTTTAAAATAGCTAAAGAAAATGGGTTATCATATTCTACGCTCCAACATGATGCTGATACATGGCCTAATTTTGGGTTTGGAAGTTTTGCGTTAGCATCTTTTACTAAATACGATCCTTCTGGAATACTCGTTTTTTTATCTAGAGGTACAACACCAACCAACTTTTGCCTATCTGGTGCAGTATACGCAGTTTTTTCTAAAGATCTTTTTCCAATAAAATCTTTCTTTTTGCTAACCAATCCCTCTAAAGAATTATCAAATGGAATTGTTCTGCCATCTAATTCGGATCCTGCCACATGTCCCATTTCAATCCTTAAAGTTGACAAAGCTTCGGTTCCATACGGTTGTATATTAAATTCTTTACCAACTTCCATTATTTTTTCCCACATGAAATAACCGTTGTTAGACTCAACATTTACTTCATATGCTAATTCACCTGAAAATGAAATTCGAAATATTCTTGCATTACATCCAAAAAAATTTCCCTCTGTGTAACCCATGAATGGTAAACCCTCATTTGAAACATCTTTATCTGGAAAAAGTTTTTCTAACAATTTTCTAGATTTTGGACCAGCTATAGCTGCTCCAGCCCACTGCTCTGTTGAAGAAACAACATTTACATTCAATTCTGGCCAAACTACTTGTAAATAGTATTCAAGGTGAGAAAGAACATTTGCTGCTTGTGCAGTCGTAGTTGTCATATGATAGTGGTTTTCAGAAATACGAGTTGTGGTTCCATCGTCCATAACAATTCCATCTTCTCTTAACATCACTCCATATCTTGCTTTCCCAATTGGTAATTTTAACCATGCATTTGTATAAACCCTATTTAAAAATTCAGCAGAGTCAGGGCCTTTGACGTCTATTTTTCCTAATGTAGTTACGTCACATAATCCTACATTTTGTCTTACATTTTTAGCTTCTCTTTTTGATGCTTGAAATAAATTTTCGTTACCTTGTTTATAATATCTTGGGCGTAGCCAAACACCTGCATCAACAAAAACAGCATTATTTTTTTCATGCCAATCATGAATAGGAGATTTTCTTGTTGGTTTAGAATGTTTTCCTATTTCTCTTCCAACAATCGCTCCAATAGAAACTGGAGTATAAGGAGGTCTAAAAGTTGTATGACCTACTTGTGGCACAACCTTATTTTCTACTTCTGAAACAAGTTGTAATCCATTTAAATTACTTGTTTTTCCTTGATCAGTTGCCATTCCGAGAGTTGTATACCTTTTTACATGCTCTATAGATCTAAAACCTTCTCTTAAAGCAAGCTCAATATCTGAAACAGCAACATCATTTTGAAAGTCTAAAAATCTTTTATAATTTTTTCCTTTGGGAAGTGGAACACACCAAAACTTATCATGTAATGCTGATTTTTTTTCTACAACAGTTGGTATAGAAACTTTATTATCTTTGTTTGTAATTTTGTTTGATAAAGAGTGTCCATTTTCAAATGCATTATTGATAGTTTCATTTAATGAAAATATGCCATTTGCTGAGCCTACTGTAGTTTCATTTTGTTTAGAATTGCTTGGTACGAAAGCATCGATCTCTTTTTTAAACGTTGTCTTACTCCCAGACTGTGATGCTAGATGAATAGTTGGCGTCCAAAAACCTGAAACACAAATACAATCGCATGAAATATTTTCAATTTTACCTAAATTTTTTTTATCTACCGATATTTCAGCAATATCTGCTGAGCTAACTTTTTTATATCCTTTAGCTGCTACCACTACATATGAATATTTTATTTTTATATTCAAATTTTGTGCTTCTGTAATTATATCTGATTTAGGATTTTTTCTTGAGTCTAATATAATTGGATCAATTCCATTTTTTTTAAATTCAATTGCTGTTTCATAACCACTATCATTATTTGTAAAAATTAAAGGTTTTTTTCCAACTAAAACTCCATAAATTTTCATATACTCTTTGGCAGCTGAAGATAACATTACTCCTGGTGTATCATTATTACCAAATACCAAAGGTCTCTCAATTGAACCAGATGAAATAACAACTTCTTTTGCTCTAATATACCAAAGTCTTTGTTTTGGAATATATTTATCAGTCTTTGGTAAATGATCACTCACTCTTTCTGACATAACCAACATATTATGATCGTAATAGCCAAAAACTTGAGATCTATTTTTAACAATTACATTAGGCATTGTTTTTAATTCAGAAATTATTTTTTCTGCCCATTCATGTCCTGTCTGATTTCCAATATTCACATCTGAGGTTAAAAGGCTTCCACCAAACCTTGGTTTTTCTTCAGCTAAAATTACTTTTGCACCATTTTTTGCAGCAGCATAAGCGCTTGCTAATCCTGAGGGGCCAGATCCAGTAACTAAAATATCACAATATTCATATTTATGCTCATATCTTTCTTTGTCGTGTTTAATTGAAGCTTTTCCAAAACCTGCTGCTTTTCTGATTATTGGTTCGTAAATTTTATACCAAAAGCTTCTCGGCCACATAAAAGTTTTATAATAAAAACCAGCTGGAAAAAATATTCTTAAAAAATTGTTAATTGCTCCAATATCAAAATTTACATTTGGCCAACAATTTACGCTTTCGGCTTCTAATCCCTCAAATAGCTCTTGTTCAGTTGCTCTTACATTGGGGTCAGTCTCGTTATTTCGATATAATTGTACGATAGCATAAGGCTCGTCTACCCCTGCACCAAAAAAGCCTCTTGGTCTGTGATATTTAAAACTTCTTCCTACAAGATGAATACCGTTTGCAATTAATGCAGATGCAAGAGTATCTCCCTCATAGCCGTAGTATTTTTTTTTATTGAATTTAAAAGAAATTTTTTTTTGCCTATTTATTAATCCAGCATTTTCCAATCTATAATTCTGTGACATATCTAAACTTTTTCGTTAGCCTTATAAGTATTAAATATTTCATGAGTAGCTGTATCTCGATCAACTTTAATCCATTGTCTACATCCTGAAATATGATGCCAAAATTCTAAATGCCTGCCTCGAGGACTTTTTCTTAAATATACAAAATTATCCCATTCTGTATTTGATACTTCTTGATTTAAATTAGGTCTTTTAACTGTAGCATCACCACCATACGCAAATTCATTTTGTGATCTTAATCCACAATGTGGGCATTTTATATATAGCATTTATGAAATCCAAGTTTTAGTACCAAGACCTTTTTCGTCAATTAAATGACCAGTGCTAAATCTATTTAAACTATATCCAGCATTTAATTTATGAACTCTATCCTGAGCAATGGTATGTGCAAAAGTCCATCCAGATGCAGGAGTTGCTTTAAATCCACCATAACACCAACCGCAATTTAAATATAATCCTTTAATATGTGTTTTATCTATTATGGGTGAACCATCCATAGACATATCCATAATACCACCCCAAGTTCTGAGCATTTTTAATTTACTTAAAAATGGAAACATTGCTATACCTTCAGTTAAGACGTGTTGTAATGTTGGCAAATTTCCTCTTTGTGAATAACTATTGTAACCATCTAAGTCACCACCCATAACCATTTCACCTTTATCAGATTGACTGCAATAGAAGTGTCCGGCTCCAAAAGTAACAACGTTATCTAAAATTGGTTTAATAGGTTCTGAAACACATGCCTGAAGAAGGTGTGTTTCAATTGGGAGTGTCATATTCAATTTTTCTGCTAAAATGTTAGTACTGCCTGCAACACACAAACCTATTTTTTTTGCTTTTATATTTCCTTTAGATGTTCTAATTCCTTTAATTTCTCCATTTGAAACATCAAAACCTATCACTTCACAATTTTGGATAATGTCTACACCCATTGAGTCAGCTTGACGAGCATAACCCCATGCAACTGCATCATGCCTTGCTGTCCCAGCACTTGGTTGCATTAATCCACCAAAAATAGGGAATCTTACATTTTCAGAATAGTCTGCCATAGGAATAATTTTTTTAACTTCTTCTCTATTTAAAAGAACTGCATCAATTCCATTTAGTCTCATAGAGTTTCCTCTTCTAGAATATGCATTCATTTGAGCGTCTGAATGTGCAAGATTAATAATTCCTCTTGGTGAAAACATTACGTTATAATTTAAATCCTGGCTCATTTTACGCCAAAGGTCCATTCCAAACTCACTGAACAAACCATTTTCATCATGCATATAGTTTGATCTTATAATTGTTGTGTTTCTTCCAACATTTCCTCCACCTATCCAACCTTTTTCAATGATTGCAACATTGGTAATATTATGTTCTTTGGCTAAGTAATAAGCCGTTGCTAACCCATGTCCACCGCCACCAATTATAATAACATCATACTCACTTTTAGGTGATGGATCTTTCCAAGCTACATCCCAATTTTTGTGATTTGAGAAAGCATTTTTTATAAGGCTAAAAACAGAATATTTTTGCATAATATTTATTTTTCTAAGTGTAATTTATTTCTTTAATTATTAAATAATAAAGTATAGAAATCTGCTCGAGAATTACAGAATTATTAGAGGTGCAAAATGGGCGCAGTTAAGTCAGATATTGAAATAGCTAGAAAAGCAAAAATGAAGCCAATTAAGGATGTTTTATCCAAAATTAATGTGCCAGATACAACTTATGCATTTAGTCCTCAAGGCAGACATATAGCTAAATTAAACTTAGATTATATTGATACTCTAAAAAAGAAAAAAGATGGGAAATTAATCTTAGTTACAGCTATTAATCCAACGCCAGCTGGAGAAGGTAAAACTACTGTTTCGGTTGGATTGGCAGATGGATTGAATAAAATTGGAAAAAAAACAATTGTTTGTCTTAGAGAGCCTAGTCTGGGACCATCTTTTGGAGTTAAAGGAGGTGCTGCAGGAGGAGGATATTCTCAGGTAGTACCAATGGAGCAAATTAATTTACATTTTACTGGTGACTTTCACGCGATTACATCAGCACATAATTTATTATCTGCATTAATTGACAATCATATTTACTGGGGAAATAAATTAAATATAGATGTTAGAAGAGTTGTTTGGAATAGAGTTATGGATATGAATGATCGATCGCTTAGATCGATTGTTGTTGACCTAGGTGGAGTTGCGAATGGATATCCAAGACAAGATGGTTTTGATATAACAGTAGCTTCAGAAATAATGGCGATATTTTGCCTTTCAAAAAATTTAAAAGAACTAGAAAATAAAATTGGAAATATTACCATAGGTTATACAAGAGATAAAAAACCAATTTATGCAAAAGATTTAAAAGCTCAAGGCCCTATGACTGTATTATTGCACAGAGCTTTAAGACCAAATGTTGTACAAACTTTAGAAAACAATCCAGCAATAATTCATGGAGGACCTTTTGCAAATATAGCTCACGGGTGTAACTCAATCATCGCTACAAAAACAGCATTAAAATTATCTGATTATGTAGTTACAGAAGCTGGATTTGGTGCAGACCTTGGTGCTGAAAAATTTGTAGATATTAAATGTAGAAAATCAGGAATTAAACCTTCTTGCATCGTAATTGTTGCGACTATAAGAGCTTTAAAAATGCATGGAGGCATCGATAAGAAGCAGTTGAAAAAAGAAAATATGTCTGCGCTTATAAAAGGTTTAGTAAATTTAGAAAGACATATAAACAATATGAAAAAATTTGGTTTACCAGTAACTGTTGCGATTAATAAATTTATTCATGATACTAAAAAAGAAGAAAATGCAGTTATCGACTTTTGTAAAGATTTGGGAGTAAAAGCAAATCTATGTACACATTGGGCAGATGGAGGTAAAGGAACAAGAGAATTGGCTAAAACAGTCGTAGAATTATCTTCAAAAGGTAAAAATAAATTTAAGTATCTTTACGAGGATAAATTACCTTTGTTTAAAAAAATAGAAAAAATTGCTAAAGAATTTTATAAAGCTAGTGAAGTTATTGCTGATAGCAAAATTAGAAGTCAACTCAAGGAGTATGAGGCTTTAGGTTTTAAAAATCTACCTATATGTATAGCGAAAACACAATATAGTTTTTCAACAGATCCAAATTTAAAAGGAGCACCGAAAGATCACGTAGTTCAAATAAGAGGACTAAGACTTTCATCTGGCGCTGAATTTTTAGTAGTATTTTGTGGAGCTATAAATACTATGCCTGGTCTTCCTAAGGTTCCTGCAGCTGAAAATATCAAACTTAATTCAAAGGGTGAAATAGAAGGTTTATTTTAGTTTTCTTGCTTCATCCCAAAAATATTTTGCTAAATTGTTTCCTGTTAAATCTTTCAATTGAGGAAGTCCTGTAGGAGAAGTTACGTTTATATCTCCAATTAAATAACCAGAGACAAAATCTATACCAGCAAAGAAAATTTTATCTTTCTTAAGTTTTTTGGCGATTATTGAAGCTATTTTTTTCTCTTTAATTGTAAGTTGACATTTTATAGCTGTTCCACCTTGTGAAAGATTTGATAAATTTGAATTTTTTGACGGAACTCTTGTAATACATCCTTTTACTTTTCCATTTATTATAAAAATTCTTTTATCTCCCTTTTTAATTGATGGTAAGAATTTTTGAACCATAACATGACTATGTTGTCTTAAATATTTTACTACTTTTTTTAAGTTCATTTTTTGTAAAAAAAGAATATTTTTTCCTGAATATCCATGAATTGGTTTTAAAACTATTTTTTTATTTTTTTTTAAAAATTCTGTAATTAGTTTTATATCTTTGGTAAAAATAGTATCTGGCATAAATTTATGAAATTGTGCAGAATAAAACTTTTCAGAGACATTTCTTACAGCATTAGGATTATTTATAACTTTAGTTTTCATATTCAAACAGCTTAAAAAGAAAGTTCCAGTTATATAATCCATATTAAAAGGAGGGTTTTGTCTCATTAGTATATATTTAGCATTGGAGAGACAAAAATATTTTGATCCTATGACTTTATAAAATTTTTTTTTGTTATCATTAAATTTTACTATTTTAGTATTGGCAAACACATTTCCATTTATAAATATTAAATCACTCACCTTGTACCAATAAATAGAATATCCTCTTTTCTGAGCTTCTAACGCAAGCATAAGAGTTGTATCAGTTTTCGCATTAATCGTAGAAATATCATCACCCTGAATAGCAATTATTTTTTTATTTTTTAACATTGTTCTAATGTTTTTTCTGCTTTTGTTTTTTTTTCTTTGATTATTTGTTCTATGTTTTTTAAAAATATACTTTCATCGTTATTATTTTTGTTTTTGAAATTTCTATTTAATAAACTTTCTTTTGATAAATCTAAAAATATCTTTCCCCATTCTAGAAAAGATTTACCTTTTATTTCTGTCTGAAGACCTTTTTTTGGTGACTCAAAATATGCATTCATTATTTCATTTTTATTCCAGTCCTTAATTATCTGATATACCTCATCAATATTTCCGTATAAAAGGCCCACAAAAAAAGCTGGACCAGCGCAATGGCAATTCCATTCGCATGCATCTAGAGATCTTATCTCTATATATTTTTTTAGTCTAACCTCGGTAAAAATTGTAGACAGATGAAGTTCAAGATTTTTTTCGTCTGCTAAACCCTCTTCAATCAAATCAGAATAGGTTTTGCCTTCAGGAAATAAATATTCATTTTTTTTTTTAGAAATAATAGTGGAAAGTTTAAGATGAAATCTGCATACATTTCAAAAGAAATATTATTTAAAAAAATTTCAGGCAAACCACCTCTTGACGTGTTTTGCCAAACCTTTGAGCGATAGGATAAAAATCCACTAAATTTATTCTCCTTGATTGCCGAATTTGAAAATAGTCCGATACTTAAAGGTGTTAAATAGGAGATTATTTTGAATTTTTTTTTAAAATCATCTTCGCTTTTATAATCAATATTGATTTGAGTACCTGCTGTAAGATACATCATGTCTAAGCTTAATTTACCGTTTCTTGGCATCTCTTTAGTCATTACTCTGTATCTTTTCTTTGGATTATTAGGAATATTATCTAAATTTGAAAACGGGTCATAGCCAACTGATAATGTTGTTAAATTTACTTCCTTAGAGGCTAAATTTAATTTGTCTTGAAACTCATATGATTCAGCACAAACTTCATGAATATTTGTTAATTTTTCCCCCGATAACTCAATTTGATTTCCTGGTTCAAGTGTAATTGCTTTTCCATTTTTTTTTAAACCGATGATATTATTGTCCTCTTTGATAGGTTGCCAATCAAATCTATCGATAAAAATAGTAAAAATTTTCAACAAATCGGAATATTCTGCTCTCTTATTACTATTTCTTTTAAATAAAAACTTTTCATTCTCTACACCGATAAGCTGTTCGTTTTTATTTCCAGAAGTAAAATAATTTATAATTTGTTCTTTAGATTCAATTTTCATTTAAATAATTTAGCCAATTTCTTAATTCCATCATTCGTAAATTTTTATTAGAAACTTTATTTTCCTTTTCAATCATTTGAATATGATTGTTGATTTCATTTTGATCTTTAAACGCTTTTTTATCGATCAATCTATCGGTTCTAAAGTGTATTAATCTTATCATTTTATCATATGAAATTTCAGGGTGGTATTGTATCCCCCAAATATCACAATCCTTAATTTTAAAGTTTAATCCTTGTATGCTGTTTATCGAATTCGAAGATAAAATAATTGAATTTTCCGGTATTTTTGACACTTCATCAAAATTAAATGCTGGTGTATTAAAATCATTATTTTTGTCTTTATATAGTGCATGCTTTAATCCACTCTCGTTAATCTTAATTTTGTGAGCAATACCTCTATGTGTTCCTTTTTCACATTTTTTTACTTCTCCTCCAGCCGCAGTAACAGCAACTTGCATCCCCCAACAAATTGCAAGCATTTTTTTTAATTTATTCTGGCACTCTTTCATAAAATCAATTTGTCTTCTTATTTCAATCGTATTATTATAAATATTTAAACTACTTCCACCCCAAATAAGTCCGTCATATTCGTTTAAGTTTTTTAAATTCTCAAATATATTTGGATCAGAGGACGGATTGGCAACATCTATCTCTAAATCAGTCGTAAAATAAGAAATACTATCTTTCAAACTTTCTGTATGTGTTTTAATACCTACGTTTGTAAATTGTTGGTTTTCTTCTTTTAAATTCCCTTCAACAATTAATATTTTTTTCATTAAAATAAATCGCCTTTCAAACTTTGCTGATACAATTTTTTCATATCCTCAAGTTGAAGTTTTATTGGATTAGTGGATGTTGAAGGATCCTCAAGTGCCATTTTAGACAATAATTGTAAATCAAAATGATCTTCATTGATGACTTCGGATAGTTTATGCGGAATATTTAATTCATTTCTTAATTCTAATATCCAGTTCAAAAAACTTTTAAAATCTTTTTTTAAATCTAGATAATCACAAATAGACATTATTCTTTTTTCTATAGCACTTTTGTTATATGTAAGTACATAGGGCATAAAAATCGCATTTGATAATCCATGGTGTATATTAAATTGTGCATTTATTGGATGACTTAAAGAATGAATTGCACCAAGACCTTTTTGAAATGCAGTAGATCCCATACTTGCTGCAGCCAACATATCCGATCTAGCTTCTAAATTTTTTCCATCTTTAAATGCAGTTATTAATGATTTTTTAATTAGTCGCATCCCTTCAATTGATATTCCATCGGCCATTGGGTGAAAGCCTGGAGCACAAAATGCTTCGAGATTATGCGCTAACGCATCCATGCCAGTGACCGCTGTTAATCTAGGAGAAAGATCTATCGTCAAAACTGGATCTAGTATTACAATTGAAGGTAAAAATTTAGGGTGAAAAATTATTTTTTTTACTCCATTTTTTTTATTTATTATTGCTGATGCTCTTCCAGTCTCAGAGCCTGTGCCTGCAGTAGTTGGAACGGCAATTATAGGAGCAATCTTGTCACTATTTGCTCTTTTCCAATAATCTCCTATATCTTCAAAATCCCATATCGGTCTTGATTGACAAGACATAAATGCGATAGCTTTTCCAACATCAAGAGCACTTCCGCCGCCTATTGCGATTACACCATCACAAGATTTGTTTTTAAATATATCTACTCCTTCTTCAACATTTTCACCAATTGGATTTCCTGAAAAATTTGAAAAGACATTTAATTCTTTAAGTTTTTTTTTAGTTTCAGATATAATTTTTATAATAAAAGTTAAATTTACCAGATCTTTATCAGTAACAAGTAAGGGTTTGCTTATTTGTAAATTAATACAACCATCAACTAAATCTTTTATTCTGTTCTCTCCTACCCAAACCGTTGTTGGGTAATTCCAATTAAATTTCATATTATTTATAAACTAAATTTTAAGTTTTTTATTATTTAGTATAGTTCTAATTAAATTATTCATTAAGGGAATATTGTTTTTTTTAATTTTCTTTAACACAAAAGGTCCTATTTCTCTAATAAGTTGCTCTCCTTCAATTGTATCTTTTGACATAAATTTTTTCTTAGCAGCTTTATAAGTGTATCCTTTACCCAGATAATTTCCCATTTTACTATTTCGGCCACCAGCTGCACTTACGTATAAATCGCCAACTCCCGCTAATCCTAAAGTTGTAGGTTCTTTACCTTTAAAATATTTTGTAAAATATTTCATTTCATTTATCGACCTTTGAAATAAGCTTGAAGACGTATTCAAACTTTGTCCAGCACCAATAATCATAGCATAGATATTTTTTATAGCTGAACAAACTTCAACTCCGATTACATCTTTTGAAAATTCAATCAAATAATATTTTGTTGCTATAGATTTACCAATCCACTTAGCAATCTTTATATTTTTATTAGCGATAATTACACTAGTTTGATTTTTTTTTACAAGTTCTTTTGCTAAACATGGTCCCTTTAAAACCGAAATGTTTACTAGGCCGTAATTATTTTTTAATTGTTCAGAAATTGTGAGTAATTTTTTTCTCTTTTTTTCATATTTCAATCCCTTTGTAAGAACCAGAATTTTAGCTTTTGTTTTGTTATCTCTAAGATATTTACCTATAAAATCAATCCCAGCTAAACTTAAAGCTATAACAATTAAATCAAATTTTTGTTTTAATAGTTCGTTAGAAAATTTTTTGTATTTTAACTTTTTTGGAAGGTTAATTTTTAAACTAGAGTGAAATTTATTTTTTGATGATAAGTCTTTGATAAAATTTTTACTATAAGGTTCTGTGATAGTAACTTTATTATTATTTTCTAAGCATGGTATAGTAAATGCAGAACCCATTGCCCCACCACCAATTACTAAAATATTTTTCATATCAGCTAAGTATCAAAAATTATTAACAACTTAGTTAATAAATACAACATATACGTGAAGAAATAATATTCGATAACTTTTATAAAGATTAATTATTTTATTTTAAATTTCATCATTTTATTAGTAAAATAAGCAAATAAATTTAAATTATAGATAATAAATGACCAAAGTAGCTATTATAGGAGCTGGGCCTTGTGGTTTGTCGATGTTAAGGTCGTTTGAACAGGCAGAAAATAAAGGAAATAAAATTCCAGAAATAGTTTGTTTTGAAAAACAAGAAGATTGGGGTGGATTATGGAATTATAGCTGGAGAACAGGTTCTGACCAATACGGAGACCCTGTGCATAATAGCATGTACAGATATTTATGGTCTAACGGACCAAAAGAATGTTTGGAATTTGCTGATTACTCATTTGATGAACACTTTGGCAAACCTATACCATCTTTTCCTCCTAGAGAAGTTTTGTACGATTATATCATTGCTAGAGTTAGTAAAGGAAATTTAAAAGATAAAATTAAATTTAATACAAGAGTAGTTAACACAATTTATAAAAATGATAAGTTTGAGGTAAGCTACCAAGATAAAGTTAATAACAAAATCTTAAAAGATAATTTTGATTATGTAGTAGTATCAACAGGACACTTCTCTGTACCTTATATACCTGAATACAAAGGTATGAGTTCTTTTCCTGGTAGGATTATGCATTCTCACGATTTTAGAGACGCAGAAGAGTTTAGAGGTAAAAATATAGTTGTATTAGGTAGTAGTTATTCAGCAGAAGATGTTGCGCTTCAATGTAATAAGTATGGCGCTAAGAGCGTGACTATAGGATATAGACATAATCCTATGGGATTTAAATGGCCAAATGGAATGAAAGAAGTTCATTATTTAGACAGGCTTGAAGGCAAGAAAGCATTTTTTAAAGATGGAACTGAACAAGAAACTGATGTTGTAATTTTATGTACAGGATACTTACATCATTTTCCTTTTTTAGAGCAAAATTTGCAACTAAAAACAAGAAATAGACTATACCCGCCTAAATTATATAAAGGTATTGTTTGGCAAGATAATCATAAACTCTTCTATCTTGGAATGCAGGATCAATTTCATACATTTAATATGTTTGACTGCCAAGCATGGTATGCCAGAGATGTGATAATGAAAAAAATTAAAATACCAAATGATAAAGAGATTGAAAAAGATATAAACAAATGGGTATCAATGGAAGAAAAATTAGAGAATCCAGACCAAATGATTGATTTTCAGACAGAATATACAAAAGAACTTTATGAAATGTCAGATTATCCAAAAATTGATTTTGAATTAATAAGAAAACATTTTAAAGAGTGGGAACATCATAAAGTAGAAGACATTTCAACTTATAGAAATAAATCTTTTTCATCTCCAGTAACTGGTTCCGTTGCTCCTATTCATCATACCCCATGGTCCACTGCTATGGATGATTCTTCAAAAACTTTTTTAGATAAATAATCTAAGATTAATCAATACCTAAGTGTTTTTTTCTTTTTTGGACATAAGCTCTAATTAAGTTATCAAATATCAAAGCTATAAAAGCTACGCAGATACCAAGTGTTAATCCAATTCCTGCGCCCTTTTTGTCTGATAATGATTTTAAAATATATTGACCTAAATCTTCTGTACCAATAAATGCACCTATAATTACCATAAATAAAGCAAATACAATCGTCTGGTTTATACCAAGCATCATATGAGGAAATGCCAAAGGAAACTCTATTTTGGTCAACCTTTGAAATTTATTTACACCCGACATAGTGGCTGCATCATGTAAACCAGCTGGAACACTTCTTAATCCTTCAATTGTGTACCTTGTGGCAGGTATCGTTGCATAAACTATAACTGCAATAAGCACGGATGTATCTGTTATGCCAAACAACATCATTACTGGAATTAAATATACAAAAGACGGGAATGTTTGAAAAATATCACAAACA
>MDTE01173227.1_pt1 | contig 21252 bp, 15 predicted proteins | sample 811231 | NCBI WGS metagenome assembly MDTE01 (sample SAMN05326651, study PRJNA326480) | marine metagenome | isolation source: seawater | place: Indian Ocean: Red Sea | collected 2010
AAAAAATATTTAATCCTTTTTATAGTTTTAATTTTTTCAGGATTAGGCCTCTTAAACTCCCAGACAAATGAATTAGTTGCAGACTCATTGACCTCAAAAGAAAATGATAAGAAGTCTGTTCTTTTGGATAATGTTAAATATGATGCATCTGATTCAATTATAATTGATCAAAAAAACAACAAGATAACTTTATACAACAACGCTAAAATTGAATATGGGGATATTGAGCTGACATCAGGTCTTATAATTTTAGATTATAAAGATAATATTGTAACTGCAGGGAGAATTGCAGATTCTAATGGAAATCTTAGCCAGTATCCAACGTTCGTTCAAGGTGGAAATGTTGTAAATCCTGACTCAATAAAATATAATTTTGATAACCAAAAGGCTTTGATATGGAATTCAAAATCTGAGGATAATGGGATGAATATTCTTTCTAGCCTTACCAAAAAACAAAATGACTCTGTTTATTATCTTAAGGATGGAAAAGTTACCACAGGTGGAAATTTAATGGGAGATGAATCAGAAGAAGCTGATTATTTTTTTAAAATCAGAAAAGGTAAGCTTGTACCTGGAGGAAACATAATAACAGGATTTACAAACCTATTTGTAAAAAATGTTCCAACGCCCATAGGTTTACCTTTTGCATATTTTCCATCTCAGCAAACCAAAGATTCTGGATTTATAATTCCAAATGTAAACGAGAGTAATCAAAGGGGGTATTCTCTACAAAATGGGGGGTATTACTTACCTTTATCTGAGGTCTTTGACTTAACAATATTAGGAGATTACTATACAAATGGGAGTTATGGTTTAAATATTAGTTCTCAATACAGAAAACGTTACAAAAGCAACGGGAACTTTACAGTTAGATATGAAAACTTAATAAATGGAGAACGTGGTCTGCCTGAATACGGAAAATCAACAGTATATAATATTAGATGGACTCACTCAAAAGACACTAAGGCTTCACCTAATTCAACTTTTAGTGCATCTGTAAATTTTGGTAGCAGTGATTACTTTAGACAATCTGTTAATCAACTTAACACTGCTAATTTCTTAAATAATAATTTGAGTTCATCAATATCTTATTCTAAAAGTTTTCCAGGATCTGCTGGTGTAAGGTTATCACTAACTGCAAATATGTCTCAAAATACACAATCGCAAGAAGTAAATTTGACTCTCCCCACACTTACTTTAAATTCAAATAGATTTTATCCATTTGAGAGGAAGGGGAAGTCAAAAAAGGGGTTCTTTCAAAATATTAATATTCAATACTCATCCAAAGCCGAGAATAGAGCAATATTCTCTGATGACTTACTACTAAAAAAAGGAATGTTTGAAAACGCAAAGTCTGCTGTTCAGCATAACATTCCTTTTACCACAAATTTTAAAATGTTTAAACATTTTAGTGTTAGTGTTGGTGGTAGATATCAGGAAACGTGGACAGGTAAAACTGTAAAATTCAATGATTTTAATGAACAAAATGGTGCAGTTAAAGATACATTAAATGGTTTTGATAGATTCGGAGTATATAACTATAATGCTAGTATTACAACAAAAATATATGGAATAGTAAATTTTAAACCTAAAAATAAAGTTCAGTCTATAAGACATACAATCACGCCCAGTATTACTTACTCTAATAACCCTAGCTTTGAAGAATACTATGATACTTATATAATTGATGCTGAAGGAAATACAGCCGAGTATACAAGATTTCAAGGAGGTTTGTTTGGTACACCAGGAAAAAGCTATTCAAGCAGTATTGGATTGTCAATCCAAAATGTATTAGAGGCTAAAGTAAAACCGAAAGACTCAACTGAAACTGAATTAAAAAAAATAAATATTTTCAAAAATCTAAATATATCAACAAGTTATAATTTAGCAGCAGAAGAATTTAAATTATCTCCAATCAGAGTATCTGGAGCTATTGATGTAGCTAAAGGATTTACAGTAAATACAGGGGCAACATTTGATGCATATGCACTTGATGAAAATAATAGACGAATAAATGTCTTTAACTCCAAAAATGGAGGAGGTCTACTAAGAATGACTAGTGCGAATATATCGACTCAGTATCAATTAAATAATAATACATTTAAAAGAGGTCAGACTCAAGAACAAATTGACGAGAACACATCTGGAGGTGGAAGGAACGATGATCTTTTTGGTGTATCACAAAATTTTTCTGATTCAAGGCAAAACATGGGCGAAGAAGAGGAAGAAGAAGAGATTAATTTAACTAATTATATATATAGAATGCCATGGTCCTTAAATCTTGCTTATTCATTAACCTATAATAACTCCAGAGGTCAAAAAGATTTTTCAACAAATTCATTAATGATATCATCTAATCTTTCACTTACTCCAAAATGGAAAGTTGGTATTTCATCAGGATATGATTTCAAACAAAAAGGTTTTACCTATACACAATTACGTTTTGACAGGGATCTTGATAGTTGGAAGTTAGACTTCTCATGGGTACCATTTAGCCCCCGTGCTTCATGGAACTTCTTTATTGGTATAAAATCTGGACTTTTAAGTGACCTTAAATATGAAAAAAGATCTGAACCAGACAGATCATTATAGATTATGAAAAAAATTATAAATACAAATAAATCACCTGCTCCAATTGGACCATATAATCAAGCAATATTAAAAGAAAATATGCTTTTTATATCAGGTCAAATAGCACTCGATCCTGTTTCAATGAAACTCAACAATGAGACTATTGAGGAAGAGACCAATCAAGTAATGTTAAACCTAAAACATATATTGAAAGAAGCAAAAATGGATTTTAGCAATGTTGTTAAAACATCAATTTTTCTGTCCGATATGGATCTTTTCAAAGATGTTAATGATATTTATGGTAAATATATTAAATATGGCAATGAACCTGCAAGAGAGACAATTGCAGTTAAGACATTACCGATGAATGTTAATGTGGAAATATCAATGATTGCAATTATTTAAATACATTAAATATTTCTTTTATGATAATCTACAAGGCCAATGATAGGTCGTTGGATAAATCTGCCTGTTTTTAAGTTATACTTCTTCCCTATCTTAGTAATTTCATCTTTAAGATAATAAGCAATAGAGCCAACATAATGAATATCAACTTTACTAAAATCATCATATTGAAGTATTTGATAATCAATAAATCTTTCTAGACCTTTAAAAATAATCTCTTTAAAGTATTCATTAGATTTATTCTCAATTAAAAACTTTGCAAATCCTGCTAAATATGTGTTGGGGTTCTCTTCTCTGTATAACTTATTTTTGATAGAGTTTGGAGATAGATCATAATTTTTTGAGAATTCTTCCCTAAGATCCTCCGGCATTTTATTAAAGTAATATGCTCTTATTAAATATTTACCATAGTAATTTCCACTAGCATAATCCATCAAGACATAACCAAGAGACTGAACTTTTTGAATAACTTTTTCACCATCGTAATAAGAACAGTTTGAGCCAGTTCCAATGATGTTTACAATTGACGGAGTACCAATATCCACTGCAGAGTATACGGCAGCATATGTATCTTCCTTAATGTCGAATTCACTATTAATAAAAATTGAATTGAAAACCTTTAAAATTCGTTCTTGAGTTGATTCAACACCACAACCAGCTCCGTAAAAAAATAGTTTCTCTACAGACTTTCTGTTTTTATATATATCAAAATTATTTTTTATTCTCTCGTTTAATATCTCATTTGAAAGCATCTGAGGATTTAAACCTAAAGTTTTAGTGGAAAAGATTTCTTTTCCGTTTTTGTCTAGGGCTATCCAATCTGTTTTAGTAGAACCACTGTCAACAACTAATATCATTATTTATATTGAATATATGTGTTTAGATAAGTCAAGCAGTTTATTAGAATACCCACATTCATTATCATACCATGAGATTATCTTGAAAAAATTAGAATTTAATTCCATTCCCGCATTAGCATCAAATATTGATGTTCTCTTATCACCAACGAAATCTTGTGAAACAACAAGTTCATCACAGTAACCAAGTATTCCACTTAATTCATTTTCAGATGATTTTTTCATTACCCTCTTTATTTTTTCGTATGAAGTTTTCTCAACTAATCTGACAGTTAGATCAACAACTGAAACATTAGCAGTAGGAATTCTAAAAGCCATTCCGGTAAGTTTACCTTCCAAAGAAGGAATAACTTTTGTAACAGCTTTTGCTGCTCCTGTTGAACTTGGTATAATATTTAAAAGAGTACTTCTACCTCCTCTAAAATCTTTTTTGGAGGGTCCATCAACTGTAAATTGGGTAGCAGTTGCAGCATGCACAGTTGTCATTAGTCCTTCTTCAATTCCAAAGTTATCATTGAGCACTTTTGCTATTGGGGCAAGACAATTAGTAGTACATGACGCATTAGATACAATTATATCTGAAGATTTTGCATTATTATGGTTAACCCCCATTACAAACATTGGAGCATCTTGACTAGGAGCAGATATAACAACTTTTTTAGCTCCTGAATTTATATGAGGCGATGCTTTTTCTATTGAAGTAAAAATACCAGTACACTCAGCAACAATATCTACACCAATTTCAGACCAATTAATATTATTTGGATCTCTCTCTGCTGTAATTTTTATGGGTCTTCCATTAATTACTAATCTGTTTTCACTTACCTCTACAGATCCATCAAAAGGACCGTGAACAGAATCATACTTTAAAAGATAGGCTAGATGATTAATATCTAATAAGTCATTTACAGAGACGACGTTGAAATCATCATTATTAATTGCAGATCTCAAAACAAGTCTACCTATTCTTCCAAAACCGTTAATACCAATATTTATTGCCATTTTATATTTGTTTAAAATTAAATTGAAATTATATCACAGACTCTGACTAAGTCTTTATCTAATTGTTGACCGCCTTCAATAGCTTTATCAATGGGAATTGTTACCATTTTATCATCAATAATACCAACCATGACTTTACTTTTATTTGACATAAGCGAATCAACTGCATGCACCCCCATTCTTGATGCTAGAACTCTGTCAAAACATGTAGGTGATCCTCCTCTTTGAATATGACCTAGTATTGAAACTCTAATTTCATAATGAGGAAGATTCTTTTCTATGTATGAAGAAAATTTAAAAACGTTGTCACCAATTTTTTCACCCTCTGAAACAACAATGATACTAGAGGATTTACCAGACTTCTCACTTTTTTTGAGAGAGCCTAATAATCTATCTAACCCCATATTTTGCTCAGGTATTAATACTTCTTCTGCACCTGCACCAATACCAGCATTAAGAGCAATATGGCCAGATCCTTTACCCATAACCTCTATAAAAAAAAGCCTATTATGAGAACTAGCTGTATCCCTAATCTTATCAATTGCATCTACTGCGGTGTTTAATGCAGTATCATATCCTAATGTACATCTTGTTCCTACTAAATCGTTATCAATAGTTCCTGGAATACCAATAGTCTTTATCCCATGCTCCTCCTCCAGTAACATGGCACCTGTTAGCGAACCATTTCCTCCTATAACAACAAGCGAATCAATTTCATATTTATCTAGATTAGTCTTTGCTTTTTTTCTTCCTTCTTTTGTTCTAAATTCTAAAGATCTTGCTGATTTAAGAATTGTTCCTCCTTTGTTAACTATATTGTTTACTCCACGAGCATTAAGCTTTACAAAGTCATCAATAATTAATCCTTCAAAACCCTTGTAGATTCCAAAACAATCAATATTATTATATACAGCTGACCTTACAACTGCTCTTACAGCAGCATTCATTCCTGGAGCATCACCACCTGATGTTAGAACACCTATTTTTTTAAGTTTGTTAGACATCTTTAAGTTGCACTAATTTAAATATAAAAATCAAGTATATTAAACAATAAGGATAAATTGTTAATTACTATTAGTAATAATTTTTGACAGTAAACTCCTAAATGTCTGGAAGTCTACTTGATACGATAAACCTATTCCCTGGGTATAACCTAATTCATCTCCAATATATCTAAATTCGTTCTCTCTATTGAAAACTTTAGCTCTTAAGGTTCCATCTTCATTTAAAATAAAATCAATCTGAACATCTCCGATAATCAAAGTTTCTTCAATACCTCCTATAGGAACTCCAATTTTTCCATTAAATAAGATTTTGTCACTTATTTTTGTCGATAGTGTTACACCAAATCTGTCCTCAGTTTTTATGTCTAATATCTCACTCCTATCTCCCTGAAGATAATTTAATCCGACTTCTAGAGGCCCTTGATTTCCACCTAGTATATCACTAAAAACTTCTGATACCTTTTCGTAAATATTATTAGTCACTCCCTCTATTGATACGCTTACCTCATTTATAAAAATACCTTGAGTCAAAAGTGAAATAGCTTGTAATTGTCTTATTTCAGGATCATTTAATTTATAGTTTATTTCAGATGTGACTGAACTACTTGTGTTAGGAAAAAATATTTCAAAATTTGGGCTATCAGGTTTAGTTAGCTCTCCCGTGAGAACAATATCAACATTTGTTGGGATTTTTTTATTAAAATTTGGATTATCTAAAAGTAAAGCAGGATTTGCACCACCTGGAACCTCATATGTTGCCTGAATATTCATTTGAGCGGCAAGAGGATCGCCATCCCAAATAATTGTTCCTCCATTTTTAAGTTTAAATTTTTTATCGATTAAAGCCAGATTTCTAAAATTATATATACCATCACTTGCAATAAAATCTCCATAGATATTAAACTTACCCTCTGAATCAATTTCCATGAAAAGGTTACCGTTACCTTTTCCGCTAATATAACTTCCAGTATCTTGGTCAATTGTAATTTCAACTACTGCACTATTGTTAATTTCTAAATTTATATTTAGATCAAGTGTCTTGTTAATTTTATTTAATTTATTTTCAGTTATAAGAGTTTCTTCAGAATAAGAATTTATATCAGTGAAAGTAATAAATGAGAAATCATCAATCGAGTAACTCTTAGTCTGAGGAATAATAATGTTAGTTCCACTTTCAGTTGTTCCATTAATATCAACTAAGACTTGATTTGTTGGTCCACTAATTTTAATATCTCCTCCCATATACGCCTGGCCATAGAAACCATCATTTTCAATGTAATCTTTATTTAATATGTGAAGCTTTTCAGACTTAAAATTCAAATCTAAGTTCCAGTTTTTAAAATCTTGGTGAGTAATTTTACCCTCTAATGATGTTGGTGAGTTATTAGATTCTGAGTTAATATTTACATTATTAAATTCAAAATTTTGATTATACAAATCTATTTCTGAGTTTTCTGACAATAAATATTCAATATTTAAGTAAGGGACCGTAAACCTTGATTCTTTGAGGTATAATTTTCCATTATGTTGAATATTGTTAGACTTTCCCCAAAGATTTACCTCACCAGAAACATTACTTGATATGCTAGTCATTGTATTAGCGCCAATCTTTTCAATAAATGATATATCAAAATTCTCAAATATTAGATCAATATCTATATTTGGTTCCTCATTAGCACCTATAATAGATCCTTCACCCTTAATAGAACTTAACTTATCTTTTATCAGATCAATTTTTAAAGCATATGAATTATAGTCAGTATTACCAAAGATATTGATATTTAACTCTCCTAAATCAAAATTTTTAATTTGAAGATCTGAAAATTTAGATTCAATATTTAGGGTTCTATTTTCTATATCTCTTTTAAGATTTATATCTGAATTAAAAATTGCAGATATTGGGTTTTTATTTATTTGATAAAGATTATCAATTACTAGATCTAAAATAATAATGTCAAAATTTAAATCATCATTATTCTTATAATACCCATTTATATTTAGATTTTTTCCAAGAAAAGAATCCAAGTTAAATAAACCATCATTATATATTATTTGAAAATCAAAATCAGTGTCTTGATTAATAATATTAGTATTAAAAACTTTATTTAATTCAGATAAATTTTCAAGCTCTAGTTCTTTTACAGAATTTTTAAAATATAATTGATTAAGCTTCAAAAAAGAAATAATGTTATTTGAATTGGATAAATTAACATCAAGATCTAACAGAGTTGAAAATTTAAATTTACCTAAATTATCTTCTCCGTTATAATCAATTTTACTATTGATTTCAAATATTTTTCTTGATGTTGTGCCTGAAATACTAGAATCAATATTAATATTTTCTGAGGATAATAGTATTTTCCCTTCAAGATTATTATTACTTATAAATGAATCTGTAATTATATTAAATTCATTATCATTTTTAGTAAAATTAATAGTTGAATTAATAAAACTTAACTCTTTAGAGGAACCCTGAATAGTTGTATTAAAGTCAAAATAATTTATGTCAAGAAAATCTAGAATTTGATCATTTTCTAGAATCTTAGATTTTATATTAAACTGATAATTTAAAAAATTATCTAGCTTTACAGCACCATTAAGATTAACATTAGATTTGAAATCATTCAGTCCATTTAGATTAAATGTTAAATCTTTATTTTTCACATCTAAATTTCCTTGAAATAAAGGAAGATCAAGCTTTTCATAAATTTCATAATTAGATATCAAGTATCCCTCATTAATTTTTAGACTGTTGATTATAGTGTTTACTTCAATATCCTCAGACATTATGTCCTTTAAGTTTATTTCAGCATTTAAATTAAAAAGTTCATTATTTAAAAAAATTCTGTCAATACTAAGCTCATTGTATGATCCAGAAAATTCAATTTGTCCAGAGTAAATATTATCTACAATTAAATTATTTTCAAATACATTAAGTGATAAAGGATCTAAATTAAAATTAAAGCTAGCATTACTTATATTTTTAATTTGTAATTCTTCATCAAAATCTATAGTTATATCGCCTCTAATAAAATTATTTTGATTGGCTAAATAAGTATTATTTAGGCTAAGCTTATTACCACTAAAGTTTACTATCGAATTAAAATCATCTATTTTGATATTATCGAGAGTTCCATTGAAACTTTGTATTTTAAAGTTTACACCATTTTGAAGTTGACTAATTTCCTTTATTGAGGAATTATTTATAATTAATTGATTTTGGATCGAATCATCCTTAATTATCAAAAAAGAATTTGAAATTTCTAAATTATCAAAAAAGAAATTTTCAAAAACTTTATCTAAATCTCTTATACTAATACTTTGAACAGTATGATTGCTAACTTGATCTAAATAAAGTTTTAATCCCTCAATTTTCAAGGAGCTATAATACTGATTATTTGATATTACAGGGATATATTTTGTACTTAATGATTCTAACTTAAATATTGTATCAGAATTAATATCAGATAACAAGATATCAGAAATTATAAGTTCTCCTTTTAAATTATACCTAGAATCAGATATTTTAATAGTATTATCAGTATTTGAGTTTACGTATGATATAATATTTTTTCTAACGTAATCCTGGAATGAGGAGGTGTTAATAATCAGGAAAAATGATGAAAACACAAATAGTATTAGGCCTATTATGATTAAAAATATTTTTTTTAAATTCTTAATGATATTTCTTGTTTAAATTTGTTTTACAAAGATAGTAATGTCAGAGAAAGATATCTATATACTAGGAATTGAATCCTCATGCGATGATACTTCAGCTGCGGTTCTAAAAAATGATAAGGTATTATCAAATATAATCGCTAATCAAGATATCCATAAAAAATACGGAGGTGTAGTCCCAGAACTAGCCTCTCGTGCTCACTTATCAAATATAATACCTACAGTTGAGTCAGCAATTAGAGAGGCTAAAATTTCATTGAATCAACTTTCAGCAATTTCTTTCACCAAAGGACCAGGATTGATGGGATCGTTAATTGTAGGAACTGAATTCTCTAAAGCACTAAGCTTATCCTTAAAAATACCAGTTATAGAAGTAAACCATATGCAGGCACATATATTAGTTCATTTTATAAATAATGGAAAAAATATGCCTTCTTTCCCATTTCTTGGAGTAACAATTTCGGGTGGTCACACTCAGTTTATTTTAGTTAAAGATTATTTTGAAATGAAAATTTTAGGTGAGACTTTAGATGATGCTATTGGTGAAGCCTTTGATAAATGTGGCAAAAAACTTGGACTTGGATATCCAGCTGGACCATTAATTGATAAAATTTCTGTAAAAGGTGACGAAAATAAATTTAAATTTCCGTTACCAAAAGTTAATGGCGGAGACATAAGTTACTCTGGAACAAAAACTGCATTCATCAATTTCCTTAATAAAAATCAAACTAAAAATATTGAATTTATCAATCAGAACATAAATGATATTTGTGCTTCAATTCAAAAGAATTTAATTGATAATTTAATGAATAAAGTTCATTTACTGTCTGTTGAAAATAATCTAAAAACAATAGTTTTTGGCGGCGGTGTTTCTGCTAATAGTTATCTGAAGAAGAGATTAGAAAAATATTCAAATGAAAATGACTTGAAAATATTTATTCCTGAACCTCAATTTTCCACAGATAATGCAGCAATGATAGGAATTGTTGGATATTTAAAGTATATAGACTCACTTGAGTCAAATCTAAAATCAACCCCCTCGCCTAGACTATCATTCTAATGGATTTATTTTTTTCAAATTATAAGGCAAATGACAAATATGTGGTTATGAATGAGATAGATAGCAAACATATTAGTAGATCATTTAGAAAAAATATTGGTGATAGCATTATGATAACTAATGGATTTGGTTGTTTATGCAATGCAGAAATAGTCGAAATAGGAAAGAAAATAAAAGTTAAAATTAATAGTATTGAAAAATTTAAGCCATCTTCTCATTCTGTTCACATCGCACTATCCCCCTTAAAAAATGTTTCCAGGTTTGAGTGGTTTGTGGAAAAGTCAACAGAACTTGGAATTAGCCAAATTACACCATTAGTATGTGAATATTCAGAAAAAAGGAAAGTCAACATGGATAGATTAGAGAAGATTTTAATAAGTTCCTTAAAACAATCTAACCAATTTTTCAAACCAACTATTAATTCAATTAAAAGTTTTGAAAATTTTATAGGAGAAAATGAAGATGAATTATTTATGGCTAACTTAAAAACATCAAATAAAATTAAAAAAGAGTTATTTACTCAAAATAATATTTGCCTTATGATTGGACCTGAAGGTGGATTTTCTAATGAAGAAATTAAACTTGCAAAAAGACAGAATATTAAAGAGGTAACACTTGGTAATAGCAGATTAAGATCTGAGACAGCTGCAATTTTCGGATTATCTGTAATAAAGTCATTTATTAATTAATAATTATTTTTACTAAAGTTAAGATTGGCCTTTTGACTTTCAATTGAATCAATAAACTCAGCTTTCAATTTATCTATCAGATCTCTGCATGCTGGATTATCATTAATTGAACTTACTCCATGACCTGCAGACCAAATTGTTTTCCAAGCTTTAGCCTCAGCTTCAGCCATATCTTTTCCAAAATCTAATTTTTTAGAATCATTCCAAACTTCCTCAGTTACTCCCATAGCCTCAAGACTGGGCCTTAAAAAATTAGCATGTACTCCAGATACCGCTGCTGTATAAACTATATCCTCAGCTGAGGAATTTATAATCATATCTTTATAACCTTCTTCTGCCATGCTTTCTTTAGTATTAATAAATCTTGTACCCATATATGCAATATCAGCACCCATTTGAAGTGCAGAGGCAATATCCCTTCCATTTGATATACATCCCGACAAAATAATTGTCTTTTTAAAGAAACTTTTTATCAATGAAATCATTGCCATAGGATTCTTTAATCCTGCATGTCCACCAGCTCCTGCAGTAACAAGAACTAATCCGTCAACATTTGCTTCAGCAGCTTTTTCTGCATGCCTTTTTTTTATAATATCATGATATACTAATCCACCATAGCTATGAATTGCATTTACAATATCAGGAACAGCGCCTAATGATGTTATAATTAATGGAACTTTATGCTTGACACAAATATCTAAATCTGCCTTAACTCGAATATTCGAGGGATGAACAATCAAATTTACTCCAAATGGAGCAGGTTTTATTCCAGTCTCACTCTCAAATTTTGAAAGTTCATCCTTAATCTGAACTACCCACTCTTCAAATCCTTCTGAGGTTCTTTGATTCAAAGCTGGAAAAGTTCCAACTATTCCTTTTTTACAACATTCTATTACAAGCTTTGGACCTGAAATTAAGAATAGAGGTGCCGCAATTACAGGCATATTTAATTTATTATAAAAGTCTTTATCCATTTTTTCTTTTTTTACAAGACCATTCAAATTCAAATTCAGAGACTAGGTCTCCATCCTCATCATATCCCCTAGCCTTAAGCCATGCCTTAGAGGAAATATTATTAATGGTCGAATTAATTAATTGTTTAGCTATTTCACCTTCATTACAAGTAAATGTAATTTTACCTACTGCTTTTTTATGAAAATTTGATTTATTACTCACAAGAAGCATAGAGATGTTAGTATTTGAATCTTGAATAGATTTTGTAAGAAGCATACCTGTAGTTAATTCAGCTGCCATCCCTTGAACTGCCCAAAACATAGACCTATAAGGATTTTGATTAATCCATTTAAACCTTACTTTAACTTCACATTTATCTTCATCAATTAAAGTAAGTCTAACTCCAGATAACCAGGCTGCAGGGAGCTTTGAAAGCATCCACCTATTAATTTTACTTGGTGTATATTTCATTTATTCTGTTAAAATACTAAATCCAATATGAATATTACCTGTTTCTTTATCAACATATAATTCTCTATCCATTTGAGTTCCATGACAAGTATCAATTGAACAAAAAAGTGATCCCCCTGCTAACCTTACTTGATCAGAATTAACTGGCTCCGTAATATCCCATACATTCCCTACAATATTAACATTAGCAGTTGGTAAAATTGGATATAAATTATCTGATACGATTAACCTATCATCATTACCAACTATACTCCAATATTGCTCATATGTTGGTATTTTTACACCAGCCCACTTTGAATACTCAATTGCATCATTATAACTTACTTGAGTCACGGGTAGACTGTCAATGGATTTATTAATTCCATCTGGTCTTTTCCAATTCGCCCCTTCAACAACTTGATAGTTGTATACATCTGTTTGTACAATTGACCATCCATATCTTTCTGCATCAGTTATATAATCAGAATCATTTATAAATTCTTTAAAATCTTTAACTGTAACAGACTTTAATATAAGGCTTTCACTATTTGAAGAGCAGCTTATAATAAAAAAAATTAAAAAAAATCTTTTCATTTTAGTGATAGTTTTTTTAACTAATCAATCGTAAATGAAGCTTCGACTTAACTCATCTGAGTCTTTGTACTTTTTTCTTAAATCACTTAGTTCTGATGTTAAAGCTTCAACAACATCTTTATAATTTGGATCATAATACACATTATTCATTTCATTTGGATCATTTAATCTGTCATACAATTCCCATTCATCAACATCAAAATAAAAGTGAACTAATTTAAAATCCTTATTGACAATTCCATAATGTCTTTTTGCCATATGAACAGATGGATATTCATAATAATGGTAATAAACTGCATCTCGAGTCCATTCTTGACTATTTCCTTTTAATAGTGGGATTAAGCTTTCTCCTTGCATATCATCTGGAATATCTATCATTGCAGCCTCGAGAAAAGTTTGTGCATAATCCAGATTTTGAACTAACTCATCATTTGTAATACCAGGCTTAATTACATTTGGCCATTTTATTAAAAGTGGAGTTTTAAAAGACTGATCGTATATAAATCTTTTATCAAACCATCCATGTTCACCAAGATAAAATCCTTGATCTGAAGTGTAAACTACGATTGTGTTTTTATCTAATCCTGTCTCCTCTAAATAATCCAAAACTCTTCCTACATTGTCGTCAACAGAAGATATTGTTGCTAAATAGTCTTGCATATATCTCTGGTATTTCCATTTCATCTTTTCAATGTCATTCATTTTTGGCCAATTGTTTTTGAAATCATCATTAATCTTATCAATAGTAATGTCATATTTTCTTCTTTGACTTTCGTTCATTCTACCATAGGGTCCATTAAACCTCTCCACACTTGGTGTAGTTGTTGTACCATCATCTCTAGTGTATATCATTTTTGGTTCAACTTCAGACATTATTTCCATGGTCTCAGGTCTAATTTTACTATCATGCATATATTGCATATGTTTTAGAATATTCATTTCAGCAGTTTTAGCAGCAGTACCTCTGTTAGTGTAATCATCAAAAAGAGTTTCAGGCTCAGGAAACTTTTTTTCATAAAACTCAGCAAATTTTTCTGGTGTTGGCCACCATGGTCTGTGAGGAGCTTTGTGGAGATACATCATTAAAAAAGGCTTTGATTCATCTCTTTTTGATTTAAACCAGTTTAATGTTAAATCAGTTATTATATCTGTTACGTGACCATTTATAATAGTATCCTTATCTTTTCCTAGAAACAAAGGATTTATGTAACTACCTTGTCCAGGTAGTATTAAAAAATCATCAAAACCTTTTGGATTGTTTCCAAAGTGAAGTTTACCAAACATGGCTGTCTGATAGCCTGCTTTTTGAAATAATTGAGGAAATGTAATCTGACTATCATCAAATTTTGCCAAATTATCAATCTTACCATTAATATGACTATGTTTTCCTGTTAGTATAACTGCTCTTGAAGGAGCACATATTGAATTGGTTACTGAAGCATTAGAGAATAAAATACCATCATCAGCAATTCTATCAATATTTGGAGTATCTATTAATCTATTATCGTAGGCGCTTATTGCCTGATATGCATGATCATCCGACATTATAAACAGAATATTAGGTCTATTATCGGTCTCAAATGAACAACTTATACTTAAGAAGACAAAACTTACAAGAATGATATTTTTTAATGACTTTCTCATATAATTTGATTATTTTGATTAATAAATTTAATGTTTTTATAATGATTAGATTATTGTCATTAGTATTTATTTTAAGTCTATTTATTCAAACTTGCTCTACAGACAATAAAAACGATAAATATAACTTTATAATAATTTTTGTTGATGACCTAGGATATGGTGACCTAGGTACTTACGGGCATCCAACTATCAAAACACCAAATCTAGATAGGATGGCTTATGAGGGACAGAAATGGACCCAGTTTTATTCTGCTGCATCAGTTTGCACTCCTAGTAGAGCTGGACTTTTAACTGGTAGGCTTCCAATTAGGAACGGAATGATGGGAAAGAATCATGGTGTTTTTTTTCCAGATTCTCAAAATGGAATTCCAACTAGTGAAATTACAATACCTGAAGAACTAAAAAAACAAGGATACAAAACTGCAATTATTGGAAAATGGCACCTTGGTCATAAAGAAGAATATCTTCCACTTAATCATGGTTTTGATTATTTCTTTGGAATTCCATATTCAAATGATATGAATAAAATTGAATCACATGAAAATGTTAAATCTAATATTCGATACCCAAATTATTGGAAACAATATGAGCTCAAAAAACTTAATTCAGATAACTACAATATTCCATTAATTGAAAATTATAATATAATTGAAAGACCGGTTGATCAAACTAAAATTACTTCCAGATTTACAACAAAAGCAATTGAGTTCATACAAAATAATAAAAATGAACAATTTTTCTTGTATCTAGCTCATCCACTACCTCACATTCCTCTATATGCAGGTGATAATTTTTTAGGAAAAAGTAAGAGAGGTTTATATGGTGATGTTGTAGAGGAAATTGATCATGGAGTTGGACTTATAATAAATGAAATAAAACAAAATAACCTTGAAGACAATACAGTAATAATCTTTACATCTGATAATGGACCATGGCTCCCCTATGAGACTCATGGTGGTTCAGCGGGTATTTTAAGAGAAGGAAAAGGAACAACATGGGAAGGTGGATTCAGAGTCCCTGGAATTTTTTGGGGAGCTAAAATTAGACCAGGTATAATTGATGATATAGGCTCAACACTTGATTTGTTCCCAACTATATTATCACTTTCTGAATCTAAATTAGATGAAGAAAAAATTATAGATGGATTTGATATAAAAGAAACTTTGTTTCGCGGTGAACCGACACAAAGAGATGTGATATTTTATTATAGGAATAGAGAAATTTTTGCAGTAAGATATGGGGTTTATAAAGCGCACTTCATAACCCAAGGAGCCTACAACTATCCTGGACCTAATCAAAAGAAATACTTGGATGAACCACTTTTATTTAATTTAGAAAATGATCCTTCAGAAAAGTATAATATTTATAACGAAAATCAAGGAGTAATCAATGAAATAAATTTAATTTTAGAAGAACATTATAAGAACTTAACTCCATATAAAGATCTTTTAGAAGATAGATCGGGTGTTGAATTTTAAACAGAATAAAAAATGAAAAAAATAATACTTTCAGTCTTGGCTTTGTTTTTACTTGGCCATTACAATTCAGTTGAAATAAGGCCAAATATTATTTGGTTAGTTGCTGAAGACCAATCCGTAAATTTCTTTCCGATGTATGGAGATGAAACAATTGATCTTCCAAATCTATCATCTTTAAGAGAAGATGGAATTCTTTATGAAAACGCATACAGTCCAGTTCCAGTTTGCGCACCAGCAAGAAGCTCCATTATTACTGGAATGTACCCTACTTCGTTGGGTACTCATAATATGAGGACTTATGCTGAATTTCCTCAGCCAAAACCAAGTAAGGATATAATCAACTACTCACCAGTTCCAAGTAGCAATGTAAAAATGTTTACTGAATATCTGAGAAAAAATAACTATTACACATCAAATTATGGAAAGGAAGATTATAATTTTAAAAAAACTGATGGATCCTGGGATTATACCTGTACTGGCGGTAGTTGTCCCCAAAAATTAGAACCATTGTGGAGAGAAAGAAAAAAAGATCAACCCTTTTTCGCCGTATTTAATTTTGGAATTACACATGAATCTCAAGTTTGGTCACAAGGGGATAAAGAATTGTATGTTAATCCTGATGAAATTAATGTACCTCCTATTTTTCCTGATACTGCTGAGGTTAGAAAAGATTTGGCTGTAAATTATTCAAATCTTATAAGATTGGATAAACAAATAGGTGAAATTATAGATTTATTAAAAAAAGATAATCTTTACAACAATAGTGTAATATTTTTTTATGCAGATCATGGTGGGCCATTTCCAAGATTTAAAAGAGCCTTATACGAAACAGGTATTAAAGTTCCATTAATAATTAAATTATCTAAAAATTTAGATTATAATACAAGTAATTCCTCACTAGTAAGTTTTATAGATTATGCACCAACAGTTCTGTCATTAGCTGGTATTAAACCACCTGAATATATGCAAGGCAAAGCTTTACTTGGTAAATACAAGTCCAAAGAGAAGAGTGAGTTTATTTTTTCAAGTTCAGATAGATTTGATGAACATGTTGACAGGAGTAGAGCTATAATTCACAGGGGATTTAAATATATAAAACATTTTAATCCAGAAATTTCTAGAACAAATAATGCATACCGAGACAATATGGCAATGATGAAAAATATGAAAAAACTTTGGGATGAAGGAAAACTTGGAAAAGATCAAGCTCATTGGTTTAAAAACCCAAAACCTCTTGAAGAAATGTATTTATTGGATGAAGATCCTTACGAATTAAATAATATAGTCAATGATCCTAAATATGCTAATAAAGTAAAATTTATGCGGGAATCTTTAAATGAATGGATAATTAAAACTAATGATTTAGGTGAATTTAATGAAGTTGACTTAATAAATAAATTTTTAGTTGATGGGAGTCAACCTAAACTATCTCCATTAAATGTAGATTATAAAGATGGTCTTGTTTTTCTCCGACACGATGATAATGACATTACAATTGTATGGAGAAAAATAGGAGAACAGAGATGGGAAATTTATAGTTCAGGATTAAATACGCAAAATAACATTGAAGCCAAGGCAGTTCAAATCGGTTATGAGGATAGTGAGATTACAAAGATTTTATTCTAGAATTAAACTTTCAATATTGGAAAAATTATCTCCTCTTATTTTTAAAAACTCATTGTAGATTTCTTTTAGCTTTTCTTTTTCAATTTTAGCTAGGTTATTTTTTTGGGATGGATCATCTTCCAAATTATACAGTTGAAAATTATTCGAGTTTCCTAATTCAATATTTACATTTTTATTTAAAGCTGGAGCATCATAAGGTGGAATAATTACCCAGTCCCCTTTCCTAAAAGCTGTTCGTGTAGAAGCCTCAACAACTAAATGATCCCTGCCTTTTCCTTTGTTCCTGAGTAAAAGATCAGAGAGATCTATTCCATCATTTGATTTAAATTCTGATCCAATTATACTTGATATTGAATTAAGTAAATCAACTTGAGATATTAACTCATTAGAAACTCCAGGATTAATTTTTCCTCTCCAATATGAAATAAATGGAACTTTAGTACCCGCCTCAAATAGACTATATTTACCACCTCGCAAACCACCAGAAGGAGTATGATCTCCAAGTTTTTCAACAGCATCGTCATAATATCCATCATTTAATACTGGACCATTATCACTAGAAAATATTATTAAAGTATTATCTAAAAGACCCTCATTATCAAGAGTTTTATATAGTTCCCCAATACACCAATCTGCCTCTACTATAACGTCTCCCCTTGGACCCATTCCGGATTTACCCTCAAATCTTGGATGAGGTGTTCTTGGCACATGTGGTTGTTGAAGAGAATAAAAAAGAAAGAAAGGATTATTTTTATTTCTTTTTATATATTCAGTTGCCTCTTTCAGAAAATAATCAGCCATGTCTATGTCACTCCAAAGAGCACTTTTACCTCCTCTCATAAAACCTATTCTTGGAATACCATTTATAATTGAGCCATTATGTCCATGATGCCATTTCATTGTAGTTAGTTCAGGATTTTTTAATCCAGTTGGAAGCCCATAATCATCATTTATACCTTGATGAAAAAAATTAACCTCAATTGGGTCGTTAGGATCAAGATTAAGAACATTACCATTCTCAATGTAAACAGTTGGAACACGATCTTGAGTATCAGCCATAATATGAGAAAAGTCAAAACCTACTTGATTTGGCCCTGGATAAATATTTGAATTGTAATCAATCATCCCTGTGCCTTCAGATCCGTCTCCTAAACCTAATCCTAAATGCCATTTTCCAATAATTCCTGTATGGTAACCCTTTATCTTTAAAAGTTTGGGTATAGTCATCTCAGTGGTATCAATTACTAAAGATCCACCAGTACTTATTTTTAAGCCTTCTTTTCTCCAAGGATAGTTACCAGTTAATAGTCCATATCTGCTAGGAGTACAGGTTGCTGAAGTTGCATATCCATTATTAAACCTAATACCCTCATTAGCTAATTTATCTATATTGGGAGTGTTAAGTGTTCCTTTACCATATGCACTTACATCCCCATAACCTAAATCATCAGTGTAGATTATAATTATATTTGGGGAATTAGCTGTATAATCATCTGTTTTGCAACCGATTAGTATAAATTGAATGATTATTAGATATTTAATTTTTTTTATCATTTTCTAAAGCCGGTATTTTAAATATATCCATTTTTGGGGTTTTGTGTGCACCTTTCATCATATTTTCCATTTTTTCTACAATTTCAGGAAATTCAGATGCAACATCATTTAACTCTTTTGAATCAAGACTTAAATTGTAAAGTTTTAGTTTTGATTGGCCCTTAATCAATCCCTTTTTGATTCCTTTCCATTTATTAATTCTGATTGCCTGTTGTCCTCCATATGAGGGAAACTCCCAGTATAAATATTTATGTTTTTCTTGAGTTTTACCTTTTAAAGTTGGTAAAAAACTAATTCCATCTGTTTTGTATGGAGGTGTTACGCCAACTAAATCAGATATAGTAGCTAAGTAGTCATAGAATATACTTGGATGGTTAGATTCTGATCCAGCAGCTATAACTTTTGGCCAAGTTGCAATTGTTGGAACCCTAATACCTCCTTCGTTTAAATTACCCTTAACAGTATTCTCAGAATTTAAAAAAGGACCAGCACTATTAAAGAAATCAATATCTACATGGTCAATGTGAGTAGGACCGTTATCACTTGAAAAAATGATTAGGGTATTTTCATATTTTCCAATTTCTTTGAGTTTTTTTACTAATTCTCCAACCTGTTGATCCAGATATGATATCATTGCTGCATATGTAGCTTTTGGGTATTGGTTTGGATAATACCCTGATCCTTCAGTATATGGCTTCTCTTCCCCAAATTTTTCCCTGTAATAATTAACCCATATAGCAGGAGCTTGAAGAGGTAAATGTGGAATCGGAGAAGCATAATAAACAAAAAACTTTTCATCTTTATTTCTTTCAATAAACTTTAACGCCTCTTGATGTATTAAAGTTGGTGCATAATCTTTTTGATTATAATTAATATAACTTTCTTCATCATTAGGATCAAGATTAATTGGCAATTCTCCTTTATTAACAATTCGATTTTCTAATATATGCCTCTCCTTATTTTTCCATAAATGTGTAGGAAAAAATGTGTGTGCCTGTCTTTGACAATTGTAACCGTAGAAAAAGTCAAAACCTTTATTATTTGGAATGCTATTAGTGTTTGGGGCTCCCAAACCCCATTTACCAAACATACCAGTTTTATAACCTTTTGATTTTAAAATATCAGCAATTGTTACAATTGAATCAGGCAATGGCCTTTGTCCCTCTAATTCTGGATTATCAAACATAGCTTTAAAGCTCCAAACATCACCTCTTTCTTTCCATTCATCGTTTCCTCTAATTGGATTATTTCCAGAATGAAGACCTGTGAGAAGAATAGATCTTGAAGGAGCGCATACAGGAGAGCCAGTGTAATGATCTGTTAAAATCATACCACTTTTTGCAAGTTTATCAATATTTGGAGTCTCTATTTTTTTTTGACCCAAAATTCCAATTTCTCCATATCCTAAATCATCAGCTAATATAAAAACTACGCTAGGTAAATTGTCTTTATCATTATTTGAGCATGAGAATATTGATACTGAAATAAGAATATAAAGTAAATATTTGTTCATAAATAAGCAATGTAAAAAAAAATTGCTCAAAGATTAGTATATCTTTGAACAATCTAATTGAAAGTGATCGCGATAGGATTCGAACCTATGACCGTCTGCTTAGAAGGCAGATGCTCTATCCAGCTGAGCTACGCGACCAGTATGCGGAGAGACTGGGATTCGAACCCAGGCAA
>MDTE01049517.1_pt1 | contig 21248 bp, 11 predicted proteins | sample 811231 | NCBI WGS metagenome assembly MDTE01 (sample SAMN05326651, study PRJNA326480) | marine metagenome | isolation source: seawater | place: Indian Ocean: Red Sea | collected 2010
CAGCAGCTGCACTGCATAGCAATTCGCAAATCCGTTTCCATCAAACTGGGGGGAGTGGGAGTTCCTTCGATTGGTGGTTTTTCGATGATGTCAAAATTGTTACTCCACCGATTACAAAATGGACGAGTCCAACGTTTGGGAGTTCTCAATCCGCGAGTTTCTCTCTCGGAGATGGTCAATATCAACCCATGTTCATGAATGTCAATTACCCAGACGATGATGCGAATGTCACATGGACGCTCGTTGATGCCACAACTGGATTGAACATCAGCGGATTCGAAGAGATTTCATCGGAACGGATTCATCTGGACGCTTTGGATTATCGAATTTATCCTGAGATGCGGCTTGTCATTGAATTCGAGGGAAGTTCGACCAGCTCATTCCCGAGTGTTAGTGCTATTATCGCCGGTGGACAGTATCATGAGTATTTCACTGACCAAAGTGAGGATCGTGCGTGGACCTTAGAAAACGCAACAATCCCTCTTGATTACAACTCAATTGGCCGAGGTTACGTATCTCAATCGAACGTTTCTACATCGACCACCGGTACTGGAAATGGAATGGCGCTTAACATTACTGCTTCTCCGTTAACGGAAGGAATTGTAGAAACCACCTCGGTTCAATCGCCTGGACATGGATACATTGCTAGTAATTCCGTACAACCTAGTGGAGGTTCTGGAACTGGTCTCTCCTTCTCGATGACCACCTCTCCAATTTTGACAGGACGAGTTGGGGGGCAAACTCTGACCAATTCAGGAACGAATTACACAAGCACAATTGCATCGACATCTGGTTCAGCTACGGGAACAGGCCTTCGAGTTTCGCTTTCATCGACCCCGATTACTGCGGGAATGGTTCAATCCTTCTCATTTACAGATCGCGGTACAAATTATTCATCGGGTCTTGGCGTCACTACAGGTTCAATTTTTGGCGGAACAGGTCTCACCCTCGACATTACAACTGCGGGTGGATTGATTCTTTCTGCTTCTGTCAATTCATCCGGATCAAATTATGCAGTTGGAGACTCAGTATGGGTAAATGGCGGCGATTATGATGCAGAAATTAGCGTAACCGGTGTGTCGACGACAGGTGGAGAAATCACAAGTTTGTCGATCAATTCTGCTGGTCAGAACTATGCAGTCGGCGACGTTTTGTCCATCAGTGGAGGAGACGGTGATGCGAGACTTTCGGTAACATCGGTGTATCAAAGCGGTGGAAACATCACCTCTGTTTCAGTCATCAATGGTGGTTCAAATTATCTTGCCAATGATGTTGTGGACGTGCCAGGTGGAGATAACAACGGCAAAATTCTCGTTAGCACAATCACAAAACTTGGCGGAAATGTGACTTCATTCGAAATTGCCTCATCTGGTCAGGGTTACAAAGCTGGTGATCAAATCATTATCTCTGGAGGAGACGGTGATGCCTTATTGGAAGTACGTGAGGGAATGAACGGAACCGACAGCATATTCGTGTCTCCATGGTATCAATCCAATGGCCCGTTAACAGGGATGAAGTTGACTGCGCAACACACCGGATATGATGCAGCCATACGAACAAGTGAAAATTTGTCTTGGACTTCCGTTACTTTACCCTTTGAAACATTTGACGTTGGCCATACGGAAATGGTTCAGGTAAAATTCGAGCATAATGGTGCCTCAGATGAGGTTTTACTTGAAGCTCAAGTTCAGCTTCACACGGGTTCAATGGTGCAGTCACCTTCTCTCGATATTGATGATGATGGTGACATGGAATGGGGCGGATCTGATGTTCGTGTCGGTCATTGGGGATATCAGAATAAATTCTCGGATGGGAATTACTCGCTCCGTTCAAGTACTGACATCAATGGTATAGCGAAGACTTCTGTTTGGCTACCACAGAACGATCTTGCTTCGTTAGCGTTCAGTTTGTCTGCAAGCAACGGCAGTTTGACGGGTATGGCTCTGAGGATAGGAGGCTCGACATTGACTCCAGTGGTCTTTGATGATGTGACGGCCACTCGGGTCGAACTAAATGCAATGCAGATTGCGGATTTGATGACCTCACTGAGCAATCAGCAAGGCGTTCTTTATCACAATTCAGTAGCCTATGTGGAAGTCGAAATTGAAGCATATGGAACCGGTGAAATCACATTTTCAAATCTTGCAGCGCCTTACCACGCTACAAATACATTGGTTGGAGGTCCAAATTCACATTTGGTCAAGAGCCTAAATGCAATGAGTCGGTCGGTCGGACCTTCTCCAACCGTTACGTTGCCATTCGTCGGTGAAACGATAGGTTATCTCGAAATTGTAACGAATGAGTTTACAATCAGTGAAGATGTTGTTTTGAAATCGGTAGCTGTGAATACGCAATCACCAACACTGACACCTTCGCAAAACTTCGTCAACATCAGTGCAGCATTCGATGTGGCAGAAGGCAGGACGGTCAATCTCATTCGTCTCGATGTTGTAGGATCGTTGCATCAAGCATCATGGTTGATTCCACCCTCTGGATTGGACGCTGTAGGTCAAGGTCGTTCTGATTTGGTTGAACTCAACTCAAATCCAATCAGTCACAACCAGAATCAACAAGGTGCGGATGTCTATACAGTTTCGTTCCGTATGGAACAAGGCTGGGACGATGAAGAAGTGCTCTCAGTATCGCTTCGCTCAGTCCTTGACAATGGTGTCATCTCTCGACCGGGAACCCATGTATGGGGTTCAAACGGCATTCAAGGATACGAGAATGATTTGGAAATTTCCTCTATCACCTACAAAGATAGTCGCGGCACGCTCAATGAGGATATTCAGTATCTAATGGCTGATGAGCAACTGGATTTGCATGTCTCCATCGGGTATGAAGGTGTTCAAGGTTCGGATGCGTTTGCGGATGGTGATGCTGAGGTGCAACTTTGGCGCCAAGAGTCGATGCTTCTCAATACAACATCGTTGGATGAGGAGTGGTGGAACATCTCCGATCAAACTCCATTCACATTCGGTGACCTCACATGGACTGTTAAGGTTGTACCGTTGAATGGTGGGCAAAGTGGTCCAAACGATGAAATTTCTCGAACGTTCACGATCGATCCAACAGCACCTTCAGTCATTGCCTCGACGGTTGATTGGTACGACCATCGGATTGCCTCAACAAGCCAAACTGTACAATTCCAGATTCTTGACCCTGTGCTCCTTCCTTCGGATGTTCGGGTCATGCTTTGGCGACAATGGATCGATGATGTTGACTTGAACGGCTGGCCCAGTGCTGATGAATACAAGGAGCGATCGCTTGTTATCCCAACCGATTTAACTTCATCAACTGGGCTCTACACATTGTTGCTCGATGACTCGATGGGTTCTCTCGGGCAAAAAGTGGCAGGATATTTGGTTGGAGTTGATGCCTCAGGTCAAGTGCTTGAAGATGCAGGAACGGCCGAAGATGGTGAACATTTGTTCATGTATCAAATTGGACCTGATGGCCCTCCATCGTTATCGGCTACAGCGATGTCATGGACAAGTGGTGCAAACCCGTGGCTTCATCCAAGTCAGCCATACACGTTGCGCGTCGATATGAGTGAACCAAACGGAGCCTCTGATTTGACCACAGTTGAAATTCAACTTGCCTCGAATACTCTGACCTCTCCATTGTCCTATACGTGGGATTTCCGCACAGACAGCTGTACTTCAAACAGCATCCATTTGATCGTTCACAATTGCCAAATGCTTGCTTTGGATGGTACGTCCGCTGGACCATATGAGAAGGATACCCGTCTCGTTACGGAACTTGAGTTGGCATGGACCACTCCCGATCTTGGTGATACATTCCGTGAACCAAGCGTGAAAATCATCGATCGAGCAGGACAAGAAGTCCTCCAAACTTTCCCTGCATTACGGTGGCGCTTCTCTCCCAGTCTCATGATTCCACAAGATTCAGTCTCGTTGGTTTTGACTCAAGGTACAGTTCTCGATGATGGTGCGAGAATTCCGCCGAATTCTCCGTTTGAGTTGACAGGGTCTCTGATGTTTGAGACGACAGAAATCATTCCAGATTTCAATTGCAGCGTCGATGTTATGTTTGCAGGACAAACTTTCAGCGCTGAGACCTTCAATGGAGTCTGGAATGTTGAACTCCAATCTCCTCCAACATCTGGAACCATACCATTGACATGGTCTGTGGGATGTTTACCTCCACAAGGCATTGATGCAACAGAAAAAGAATCTTCTGTGAAGTGGATGGTCGTCGATGGACTTGGTCCAGAACCCCAAGAGGTTCAGACGCCTCGACCTGGATCAATTCTTACTGCAGAGGAACACGAAGTTACCATCGTTCTCTCAGAGGAGGGTGGAATTGATTTCGAGTCACTCAGACTTGCCTGGTGGGTTGAGAACACCGTTACAGGTGAATTCATCCGCGAAGGATACAGCCCATTCCTTCTTCAAGGCACTGAAATCAGCGGTCTAAGTCTGACAGGGACAGGTACCATGGACCTGAGTGTCATTACCGATGAAATGTTGATTGACAGATTTACAGTATTCGTGCTCGTTGAGGGTCGAGACCTTGCAGGAAATCTTGTTCTTGGAGCTGATGGACAATCGGCAGGGAATGCGATTACGTCTTGGCTCATGGAATGGCGCCAGCCTAAGTTTGAACTGGATACGCCAGCGATTGAATACTCGCGACTGAATCTCCAAACTGGTGATTCGACCGCAGTTCAGATTTTTGTCAAGAATGTTGGAACACTCGATGGAACAACCGATGCGACGATTTCAGTAGTACGTGCAGATGGAACCTCTGAAGTTCTTCGACAGACTGAGATTGAAGTGGCAGAAGGTGGTCTTGAAACTATTCTTGTCGATTGGGCTCCAGAACAACCAGGTTTGCAATGGGTTGAGGTCATTCTTGAGAATGGTGCGACAGCAAACGGTCCATCGGTCGATGTTCGACCAAAAACGGATCCCTCATTTAGCGAGGCAGTCTTCGGAAACGTCAACCCGATTTTAGGTTCGATTGGTGCGCTTCTCGGTCTCTCAATTATTGTTGCATTGCTGATTATGGCTCGAAATGCGACGGTACGTCGAGGCTCAAGGTCGGAATACGAATGGGATGAGTATTCCGATTATCTTGATGAGGATGAATACGAAGATTCCGATGATGAAGATGAATTTTCGGAAGAATCGACAACGGTTGCAGCCACTGAATCCAATCCTAGTTCGGTTGAATCCACCTCTACAGATGGATGGACACAAGGATCTGATGGTGTTTGGTGGTGGCAAAATCAGGATGATGGTAGCTGGTGGTACAAAGATGCAAACGGTGAAATTGTTCAATACAAGTGATGCATCATTTCTATGAAACACGACCACGTGGGATGGACATGAGCGAGCAAGGTGGCAGCATCGTTGCTCTGATTCAATTCAATCCAATTGTCGGTGATATTGAAGGTAATGCGCATCGACTCGAACAACTCATTCGCACTGCTGCTGCCTCAGGAGCGGTTGTGTGCGTGAGCACGGAACTCGCCATTTGTGGATATCCTCCTCGCGATTTGTTGATGCAATCTCAATTTGTTGAACTTTCACAACACGCAGCATTTGCACTTGACGTTGAAATCCCATCGTTGATCGGAACACCTACAGTTCCAGACCATGTTCGAGGAAAACCAGGAAACGGTGTTGCCTTTCTTGGAAATCAAGCACCAGTCAAGATCGTTGCCCGTAAACAACTACTTCCAACCTATGACATCTTTGATGAGGCACGTTATTTTGATTCCGATGATAGGCCAGGGATTGCTCGCACGCTTTCTGGAGCCCTCGAACTTGGAGTCACAATTTGCGAGGATGCATGGCAAGTGGCTGGAGAAACACCTTCGGAATACGATGCAGATCCGATTGAACAATTGGCTGAGTGGGGTCGACAAGGCGTAAATTTGGATGCAACGGTGAACCTTTCAGCATCGCCTTATCATTCCAATAAAATCCAGACTCGATTGCATGTCGCTCGAACTGCGGCGAAAACACTGGGCCATCCATTCCTTCTTTCCAATCAAATTGGTGGAAACGACGATCTACTCTTCGATGGACGTTCACTTGCAGCATGGCCATCAGGTGAAGTTGTTGTTGCTCCATCTTGGAAGGAAGGAATTCTTCTCGTCGATATTCACAATCCAGCATCTGCAAAATGGATTTCTGCGCAAAGTTCGGATGATACTGTGATGCACTTCGGACCTGAAGAAACTATGGAAGAAAGGCAACATGTCCTCGAAGAATTGGCGGATGCTGTTGTTGTCGGATTGCGTGATTATTGTCAAAAGTCAGGTATTGAGCGAATCGTTCTTGGTCTGAGCGGTGGTATTGATTCAGCCGTTGCAGCATGTGTGGCAGCTGAAGCAGTTGGAGCGGAGAACGTTCTCGGCATTTCGATGCCATCCCGATTTTCGTCACAACATTCAATCGATGATGCAAAGTATACTGCTGAATCGCTTGGTATGGAATTCGCTTCAATTCCCATCGATTCTTACCATTCAAGTCTTGAACAAAATCTTTCTGAAATGCTTGAAGATGGAGCAAATGTAGCACAAGAAAACATACAAGCTCGATTGAGAGGTATTGTGGTCATGGCTCATGCAAATGCACAAGGTCGAATGGCGATTGCAACTGGGAATAAATCTGAACTTGCACAGGGATACTGTACATTGTATGGTGATATGGCAGGGGGTTACACTCCATTAGGAGATGTGTACAAAATGGAAGTATATGGACTTGCTAAGGTGTTCAATCGTCGTGCTGCTGCTCGTGGAAAAAAACCGCCGGTGAATGATTCAACATTGACCAAACCCCCGTCTGCAGAGCTTGCACCGAATCAACGCGATGACGATACGTTACCTCCATATGAAACTCTTGATCTTATTCTCAAATATCATATTGAAGAAGGACTTGGTGTTGAAGAAATTGTTGGAAGAAATCTCGATTACGATACCGTTGTTGCCGTTTTAGAACGCCTTGAGGCCAACGAACACAAACGATGGCAAATGGCACCAGCACCTCGTGTTTCTTCGCGTGCTTTCGGGCAAGGTTGGCGTCATCCTCTAGCAAGCAAACACGACTGGCGTCGATAATCGATGAACCTAAGTGGGGTGCTAAGGAGGGACAATCATGGTGACACAGCATCTCAACATTGCTGGGTACAAATTCGTTGTACTTCCAGACCGAAATGCATTGCGTCAACCATTCAAGCAACGATGCGATGAACTTGGGCTGAAGGGTACAATTCTACTCAGTTATGAGGGAATCAACATCTTCGTTGCAGGTCCAGAACATCAAATCAATGAGTTTCGTGCTTTTCTCGCCGATGATGAACGATTTGCTGACATTGATTTCAAAGAATCGTATTCCGAGCATCAACCCTTCAACCGCATGAATGTTCGATTAAAAAATGAGATCATTTCGGTTGGAATGCCAAACTTTGACCGAACTGAGCCAGAGGATGGACGAATTCAGCCCAAAGAACTTCATGAGAAGCTCATCAACGATCAGGAGATCGTGTTACTCGACACACGCAATACATACGAAACACGACTTGGAACCTTTCAAAATGCGATTGAATTGGATATTGACACATTCCGTTCTTTTCCCGAGGCTATTTCGAATCTTGATGAATCCTACAAAAACAAAGAGATTGTCATGTTTTGTACAGGTGGTGTTCGATGTGAAAAAGCGAGCGTCATTATGAAAGACGCTGGATTTTCCAACGTCAAACAACTCGAAGGAGGCATCTTGGGTTACTTCGAACAGGTTGGTGGCGACTATTGGAACGGTGAGTGCTTTGTCTTTGACAAACGGGTTGCTCTTCTTCCAGATTTAACCGAAACGGGAACGACCATCTGTTTTGCATGTCGAGAGCCACTAACGCCGAAAGAGCAATTGCACCCTGCTTATGTTCCAGGCCAGTCATGTTCCTACTGTATCGATCGCCGTCAATCCCAGACAATCCATTGATTTTGGATTGACGGTCGAAGGAATTGATGCAATTCGTGACCGTGTTGACCATCATCTGCAATGAACAACAGATGGCTCGAAGTCACTGTTAACTGTCCATATGCTCCGGCGCTTGAATCATTCCCAGTTCCTGACCAAACGTCAAGAGCTAGTGATGCTGTGTTGCCTTCAATTGACCATAAGGCGTGACCACTGTTGGTGCCTGATTGGTCCAATCCTTGAGCGAGAACGTACAATACTGAATCAACAAAGACCATCGAGCGAGGTTGACTCGTACTGACACCTTGGATTAAGTCAACCGTCAATGTAGTACCACTAACAGTACCATCTGTTTGACAAATCTCCATACCAGTATGGCCAAGAACACAATCAAACCATATGGTCGAACCATCGCTTACAACTTCGTTGCTGTGTCCAGGTGCGAATATTGTTGAGCTGAGTTCTTGCAAATTTCCTGTGGTCAGTGAATAAGCAAACAGGGTTGCATCAGCATTCCGATGGACTGCATCGAAGACGATAACATCGCCAAGTTTCTGAATACCAAAGGCAGGAGCGATCACAGAAATAGGCGTCGTTGTCCCTTCGCGGGTAATTGATGTCAACCACTGAAAATTTCCATCCCGATCGAGTTTTGCCAATTGCCTTCCAGTCCCATCACCTGCAGCAACAATGAAACCATCTTCAACAGACAATCCCTCGGATGGAGAAGAATCTCCAAATGGTTGCAAATCGTAGATGTGGAGCAATCCATCAGCGCTTAGGAACATCATCTCAAGACCCATTTGTGCTTCTTTTCCTGCGAACCACAAGCCGTGTGCATCACCATATAGCAACCCTTCTCCGAATGAGGACAAGGTTGTGGATTGGTTCACCAAATTGGATGAAGCGGAACTTGAAAACCAAGGCGCTTGCCAGATTGATGTCGTGACGCTTCCATTGCTCCACCACATTCTTTTTCCTTGCGAACCATCGGTTGTAAAGACAACTCCATTCATCCATGAAGTTATTTCAGATGTCCAATCGATTGCATCTCCTTGTTCCATATCTCCAAGCAATGTGGTTCCCACAGAAGTTCCATCACTCACCCATAATTCTCGCCCATTGATGCCATCATCAGCATCGAAAAAGAATCGAACTCCTCGTTCTGTATCAACTGCATGAATACCGATTTCTTTGCCAGGTACAGAGTCTCCAGATGCATGTATGTCCATCAGCATCGATGGGATATTCTCTTCATCGAGAACCCAAAGTTCGCATCCTGCAAACCCGTTTGTTGCTGAGAAGACATAAACAGATGATGAATCACTCCATTCGGATTGATCACATACGGTCGACATCGAATCTCCAAAATTAGAAAATATGTCTCCTGTCAAACCCTCATACAACTGTTCAGAACAAATTCTTAGCGATTCCTTGACTTCATCTTGATGAAGAATTCCATCGTTCGCAGTTGCTTGGTCCGTACCGTCATCAACACCGAACTCCATGACAATTCCTTTTGGACAAACTGAAGTTGGTGCTGGATGTTGTTCGATAAGTGCTGAATAGCCTTGAGATCCATCCTCACCTTGTTGGCCTTCAGGCCCCTCATCTCCAAGTTGTCCATCACAAACGTGAGCAGTAGTTTCAACCTCGCTTTCATCCAAGTAGAGGTTATGATTGCTATCAACACCTGATTCGATCTGAATGCCTCCGAATTGACACGGAATTCCTGGCGAAAGAGCTGTGAGGTTAACCAGGCTTGAATTTCCATTCGTACCGTTCTCACCGTTAAATCCGGATTGGCCTTGTGGCCCAGAGAGCCCTTGTTGGCCATGACAGACCTTCGTACTGCTCGTAATTTCAGTAGCTGATAATTTTCCGTCACCATTAAAATCTGTTCCTAAAAAGATGTCTGCTCCACCTTCAGGGCAATAGACATCAGCCTCGCGACCTTCAGTTTCTACGAGGATGGGAGATTCCTCATCGGTTGATTCAATCGGTTCAACTGTGTTGTGTAAGACTACGGACCAAATCGAAAGTATGAGGGCGCTTAGTACAACGGTTGTTTTCAACATTCTTACGATGTTTTCACGTGACAAAAAACGGGAACGTCTATCATCACGGCGGGCTCCTTGTGTGTTGTTCTCAACTGAGGACATAAATTCCGGAGTGACGTCAACCGTATCAAAACCATCGGTCGTGAACACGAGTCTTGATGAGGCGTCGATGTTTGCGTTCAATTATGGAACTTCCACGGCGGCTGGCAGAGCAGTTGGAAGGCAAAGAAGGGCCGACTCGCCAGAAGGCTGCTCGCCTCGTTGTAGATCTTGCTCATGTTGCTAAAGCAGAATCTTTTGTTGAAGTTGATCATGCTCATGTCTCTGGCGTTTCTGTCATAACGGGAGGCCACGGTCTTCGCACGTTTCTCAGAGACCTCAGTGGCGATGATGCGGGTACGGTTGTTATTCCTACAACATTGAATTCTGCAGGATGCGATCGTGAGAAGATGGAAGAAATGGGAATTTCGTGGCCAAATTTTCTTGAGCAACAATTTGAGATTGTTCAAGCCTATGACCGTTTAGGAATTGAAGCAACGCTTTCCTGCACTCCTTATGACCGCAACATCGAGGTGAAGGGCGAAATTGGGTCATGGGCTGAGTCCAACGCCGTATGTTTTTCCAATACGTGGACTTCTCTAATCACGAATCGAGAATCGGGTCTTAGTGCTCTTGCTACAGCATTGACAGGATATGCACCTGCTTGGGGGCTTCATCTTGAATCCAATCGAAAACCCAACATTCGAGTTGTCGTTGATTGTGCTTTGGAAACGCTTTCCGATTATTCCGTTCTTGGTGATTGGATCGGAAAAAACGCAAAACCAGAATGGGACCTTCCATTTGGGCCAATGCCATACGTGCAGGGTTTGGATGATTCCATCTCTTTTGCTCGAAAGAAAGCCTTGACAGCAGCAGCAGCAAATTACGGCACACCCATGATGTGGGTTGAAGGACATACAACACCTCCTGCTGAATCCATTGATTCAATTCGATGGCAGGGAACACTTCGATTTACGCAGAGTGATCTTGATGAAAGATATCGAGAACTTTCACCTCAGGGTCGAGTTGATTTGGTTGTCATTGGTTGTCCACAGGCAAGTTTGGAAGAGATGCGCATGACTGCAGCCGCTTTACGAACGCATATGGAATTTGGAGAATCGGTTCCAGACCAACGATTGTGGGTGTTTACAAGCCAAGAGAACCATGCGTTAGCTGAAGCGGATGGTACTGTATCGATGTTGGAAGAAGCGGGGGCGCTTGTGCTCGTCGATACATGTCCAGAGGTAACTCCTTACAATCGTGAGAAGTACAATCATTTGTTAACCAATTCAATGAAAGCTGAGCATTATTTGACAAGCGGACTGAATCGCATACCGACCAGTGTTGCAACCATCCAGGAATGCGTTCGTCATGCTATCCACCCTCACCTTGCTGAAGGGCCAACACCCATGCTTACACAAGTTTCGCATGGGGGTCATGAAACTGCTAAAACTATGCAAAGTGGTTTGCAGACCATCCATGGCTCTGGATTAAATTCTCAAGGTGACTTCTGTATTGAAGGAACGGCAATGGTGACCGATGTACCAATCACTTACCTCGGATATGTGAACAGAGACACGGGTGTTGTGGAAGAACCCGGCCATCCTCTGGATGGGAGGGCAATTCAAGATACAATTCTCATTTATCCAAAAGGTTCTGGCTCAACGGTTGCACCTTATGTTTTGATGGGATTGTTGTATGAGAACAAGGGCCCTCTGGCTATCATCAACCGTGATGTTTGTCCACTCACACTGCCGGCATGTTCGTTGTTGAATGTACCCTATGGACATGGATTTGAGAAGGATCCTTGTATGGTTGTGAACGATGGAGATCGAATAATATTCAAGCGGGAACGTGGAATTGTTACGATAGAAATCATTGAACGAGTGTGATGAAATGCGATGCCTTGTCACAGGAGGAGCAGGTTTTTTGGGCTCGAGTCTGGTTGAAGCCCTCGTTCATCAAGGTCATGATGTCATCGTTCTTGACAACCTTTGGAGAGGCCAAAAACGGAATCTTGAATCTGTTGAAGGCGACATTACTTTCATTCATGCGGATGCATGCGAACCGTCTGCATACAATCAAATTCTAGAGCCACAAACCATTGATATTGTATTCCATTTGGCTGCAATTAACGGAACAAAATGGTTCAATGAAGAACCACGAATGGTTATGGATGTCAATCTCAACTCAACACTAAGGTCGCTTGAATTTGCTGAGGAGAACGAATGCCGTTATGTGTTTACCTCGTCTCCAGAGGCCTTTGGCGAGTCTGAAGTGATGCCACTTGGTGCTGATGAACCTGCGGTGTTTTCTGCCTCACATCATCATCAGAGACATGCCTATGGTGCAAGCAAATACCTTGGAGAGCTTGCAGTTCAACACGCAGTTCGAAATGGTCTTGATGCTCGAATTGTTCGTCCATTCAACGGATATGGCCCCCGATTGTTGGGTTCAGAGTACGGGCAAGTCGTTTCGATGATGATTCAATCAGCACTTGAACAACGGTTAATTTTCGTGCATGGTGATGGATCACAAACTCGATCACTAACATACATCGATGATCTTGTTCGAGGTATTCTGTCCTCTGGATTCATGGATGGACTTGCAGGGACATGTTTGAACATCGGTTCTGAGGAAGAAATAACAATGCTCGATCTTGCAAATTTCATTCGCAGTATTGTTGAAGAAGAAACAGGTTGGGAAATCAAATTGGAGCATAGGGAAGGATATCCTGGAGATTCAAAACGGAGACTTCCTTATTTATCAGAAACTCGGAAATTATTGAATTGGGAAGCAGAGGTATTGCTTTCGCAAGGTCTTGTTCAAACACTTCGATCGATGTTGTAGTGCCATTCGGTCGGAGTAGCCATGAGCCTGTTTAATCCATGTTGGCAGAGAAGATGTGCAGGTTCGAGACCATCGTAGGAGCCAGGAACGAGAATTTCCGATAACTTGAGAACAACTAATTTCGCATTTGCCTCCATTAAATCAATTTCATCGATCATTTCGCCAAAGATTGCAAATGCAGCTTCTTGCATAACAAGCGGGTGTGATTCGACCCCTGCAATTGAAAATTCATCCCATTCGCTTGTTTGTGGGTTGAGTGGTTGTGCAGTTTGCTCAACAATCGTTGCAGCCATTTCGGATGCAGGGAGAAAATTCAGGACCGCCTTTTTTGTCTTACGCAGGTTGATGAGGGTATCTCTCCATCGTTCGTTACGATCTGCTGAAAAGGAGACGATGGCGAGTGGTGGTGAATTTGACACAACTGAAAGCGATGTGTACGGTGCAAGATTACGCAATCCATGAGGCGAGGTGGTACCGATGAGAGCTAATGGTCGAGGGCTAGCCAAATTTGTCAGCCATGCTGCACGTGTTTCGTGGGCAAGTGATGAAAGATCGACTGTGGCGACCTCTTGTCCTGCAATGAAATTTTGTTGGGATGGAAACCACCTATCGAGTTCGCCACGTTCAACTTCCATTACAGCATGAGCCGTGAAGTCACGATATGCCTCCCACTTTGAAATGTCATCATGTTCTCCTCTCGCTGTTTTTCGTTCGATTGATGCATTCGCATAATCAATGCATTTTTTGAGAAAAGATACGACGTGTGCTTTGCCTTCCATATTGCTCAATTCCTTGTATCGTATTCCTCTCGGGTCATGAGATATCGAGCTGGATTTCCTGCCCATACTTGACCGGATGGTAGCGGCTTTGTCAGCACAGAACCACCTCCGAGGACAGCTCGGCTGCCGATATGAGCTCCTGGCAGGATTGTGCAGCCACCTCCGATGATAGCATCTTGTTCGACTCGCACGGGTTTCCACTTGGAAACATCACCTGAGGGGGGGTACTTATCGTTGAGAATTGTTGAATTTGGACCTATGAATACCGATGAGCCAATCTGTGTTCCATCCGCAATGTAATTTGAACCCTGAATATTTGTCTTTTCTCCAATCTGCACATTGCGACCGATATGGCACATTGAGCCAATGGATACGAACTCGCCGATGTCAAGTCCTTTCCCAATGTAACATGGCTTGTAAGCATACGAGGTGGAGGACAAACGAATCTGTTCACCTCCTATATCCTCATCCATACAACCGCCTCAAGATTCAATTCCCAGTTCTCTCATCAGCATTTCGACATGACCTTTTGCACGAACATTGTACCTGCACCATTCTATGATGCCATCCGAATTGATTACGAAGGTTGATCGGACGCAACCGAGGTATTCTTTCCCGTAGTTTTTCTTCATTCTCCATGTTCCAAACATTTCGTGGAGTTGACCATCCTCGTCCATCAGAAGAGGGAAGTTGAGTTCTTGTTTTGCAATGAACTTCTCATGTGACTTCACAGAATCCTTGGAAACGCCGAGAACGATGTAATCTTCATTTGACAGCCTCGCCATGTTGTCTCTGAAATCACATGCTTGTTTGGTGCAGCCAGGTGTTGAATCACGAGGGTAGAAATACAGAATGACATTCTTTCCTTGTTTCATGTATGCTTCGAGGTCGTGTCGAATGCCGGATGAATCAGTGCATGAAAAGAGCGGGCTTTTTGACTCGATTTCAAGGGTAATGGGTTTGCTCATAAACACGGCCTAGCGGCTGACATTTTGAATGCTTGGTTGAAGTCTGGTGGCGAGGCAAAATCCAGTCAATGCTTAATGCATAAAAAACAATACATAATGAATAAAACCAACGTTTTTTGCCAATTGATTCATAAACTGCCATTGTAGAAGACAAGCCATGGCGGCTCCAAGCATGACGCGACGTAGCCGCAAGTACTTCAAGAAAATACAACGAGCAAAGACTCGATATGACCTACAAACAATCGCTTCAACAATCCAAAGCGAGCTTGATCGACGCAATCTATCGTATGACGAAGCGCTTAACCTTGGTAATTTCATTCAGAACAGGGCGGATCAACTTCCTGGAAATTCAATCGTCTATGCAGTTTCAGACCGTGACGCGTATCGCAGAACGCTCGAACTGTATCTCCGTGATGCACTGTTGACTCGAACAGAACAACTTCTCTTGTGGGAGGAACGTAGGAGGCTCGGTATTTCGGATGAAGAACATGACCGGCTCTTAGATCAACTTCTTGAGATTTGGAAGTCTCAAGGCAAGTCCGTAACCATTCAACGTTTTGAGAAGGCGGGAGGGACTGCGGATGTTTAATCGAAAAGTCTTGCCACTCGCCCTCGTCATTTTGTTGATGGGTCATCTCGCACTACCTTTTGCAGATGCCTCATCGACGAGTGCACGCTCTGGTCCAGATTTTCAAGTGAATGAGGTCTTGTTCGATGGAGCAGGATCCGTTTTTACAAGCAGTGGCTTAGTTCTAGCTCCAGACACGCATACAGTACGAGTTGATGTTTCCAATGCCGGTTCTTCGTCTGGTAACGCCTTCCTTTCCTTAGTTCACAAGGGCTCTCCGAATGCGGCGGAACAAATTGTCGACACCGTTGATCTTGGCGTCATGGCTGCGAATTCAGGGCCCACGACGTACTTGATGAGCTGGACTGCTACTACCGGTCCTTCGCAAACACTCTTCGCTCGCATTTCAGGGGCGAACGACGGCAACATCGCCAACAATGAGTACCGCAGAGATTTCGACGTCGACCGGTTAGTCGATTGGTCAGTCACCACTCCTGAAACCCTTCCAACCATAACGCCCGGAAGTACGAGCGCTTTCTTGGACCGACAATCTCACAAATTCAACGTCTCGGTCGTCAACGATGGGGTCATGCCATTTTCTGCACGGATGCAAATCGTGCTGACGAATGCTTCGGCTGTGCCATCAACAGTGAACATCGACTCAGAAATCAAGACGATTCTTCCCCCATCGACGTACAATACGGACATCGGAAATGTGGAGGCATCTCCTCTCAACGCTACCTTTGACGCCTCCTCGTTCACAGGCTTGTGGAACATGTCCGTTCGCGTCATTTTGGATGACGGAAGCGGCCCAATCACAGACACATACAAGGAATTTGACGTAACATTTAGTGACTACATTGCAGAACTGATCGGAGCTTCAAGCCGCACCACCTCGCCAGGCGATTCGACCACTTTGTTCTACACTGTCAAGAACATTGGTACGACTACAGACAGCTTCACGATCAGCGTCAGCTCCACTCAGGGGTGGGCAGACACAACTCTCGATGGGACATTCACTGATTTTCTCATAGGCGGAGCAACGACACTGGTGCCTGTCCACGTTCACGTCCCGCACGGCACTTTATTGTCCGATGTCGACATTATTTCGTTCTCAATCACCTCATCGGGAAGTGGTTACACCTTGTCAAATACAACTCGAGTCATGGCTGGTGAATATCTCGAGGCTACAGTGGATATAACAAACGACACAACGTACGTGCTTCCAGGAAAATCAGATACAGTCGCATTCAACATCACGAACACAGGAAATGCTGTTACATCATTTGATTTGGTTGCGGGATTCACCTCGAATCCCCTCAATTGGGTTCACAACATCTCGATTGAAAATACCGGTGAATTGGCTGTAGGTCAATCGGTTTCAGGGTTCATTCACATCGAGGTTCCACCGATTCAGTTGCCACTCGTTCCTGCAGAAGACAACGCTGCGGGGAGCAGTCTGAACGTATATGTTACCGCAATAGCTGACGCAGGGAGTATCCCAAGCTCTGATTCGGGCCAAATTGAGGTTCGACCAGCCATTGTTGTTGATCCAGGCCTTCCAGTTGATACAATTTATCTTAGCCAGAGTGATGTGCTTAATGCTGGTTCGACAATTGGTGTCAATGAAATACTTGCTCTTAATGTGCAAGTCCGTCACAATTTGGTTTCCGATTTGGCAGAAACCATTGATGCGAACATCACCGTGGGCGACATTTCCTTTGAAGCATTGACCTCGGGTGGATTCAATGAAGCCGATCGCTGGAATGCTTCTGTAACTCCGAATCAGACAACAGGTCTCACACTTGGGGAATCATTCCCTGCTTCTCTTGGAATTCAAAGCCGAGTCGGTCAAATCCCACTTGCTGGTACTGTAAAAATCCCGGTTACAACAACTCCAACACTTGGAGGGGTACATACTGCCTCCTCAGTCTACGCTCCGACAATTGAACAAAATTTGTCCATTGTTGTGCCAAGAGTTATCGATGCAGAAATTACGGAGACGGGGCCTCTTGATGCGAATGTTGGTGTTGACACAGATTTCATGTTCACATTTGCGAACACTGGGAATGACCGTTCTGATTTCCGCTTAGAAATTGTCGAGAACTTGCCATCTGGATGGTATGCAAATTTAACGACAACGAGTCCTGATAACACAATTTTGAACCTAGCGAGTGACTTTGAGGATTATCCTGCTTCAAGTGGCGTTCACCTTTCGCTTGTGACGTTGACCGTTAAGACAGATCCACTCGCACCTGCGCAACTTCTCCAACCACTCACGATACGCTACTACGACCTTGATACCGGTGCTTACATCGGCGAACAGACGATGGACATTCGCGTCGGTGAAACAATCGACGCTGAATTAACACCAACGAGCCAATCGATTGACATCACTCCTTACGAGCAACTTTCAGCCTTCGTCAACATTGCCAACACTGGAAACGGTCCAACAACATTCTCAATTGAATTGGATGATGGTGGATACGATGATGTTCAGTTTGAACTCGATACTTCATCAAACGTCATTATCGCAGCAGGTTACGAATCTTCCGTTCGCGTGAACATCATTCCATCAGCCGATGCCAGTGCAGATGAGACCTACAAGGCGACGTTGAAAGTATCAATGATCGATGAAAACGGTGATTTGGTCGAACTCAATGCCGACATCATAGCAAATATTTCCGAGGTTCATGACGTTCAACTTACTGCACCAGACAGTTTGGTTGCGGTTCCTGGTACTGTTGTCACCCTTCCATTTAGCCTCCTCAACACAGGTAATCTCGTTGAGACAGTGAACATCAACATCACCGTGGATGGGGGTTGGGATACCACACCTGTCGTCCAATCCTTCACCGTTCCAATCGATGGTGACGCCTCAGGTAGTTTTGATATCGCCATCCCTGCGCTCGATGGTTCTGATAATCTCCTTGATGGGGCCGTTCACATGGCTAATTTGACGGTCTATGACCCAGACACGGATTCTGTCTATGTGCTGAAAAAGGTCGAGTTACTTGTTGCTCCGGTATTTACCTACACGATCGAAGGTTGGGAGAATGAGTACTTTTTCCACGAAGGGGACAATAGGGTATTTACCTCTCAAATCACAAACACAGGGAACAAAGACGTCTATGTCGATCTTGGCTACGAAGTCCGTGCTCCAGGACTTACAATTCCAAGCGATGATTGGACGGTGAATTCAGCATCTCCGAGCCAACTTTTCCTTCCAAGAAACACTCCTGTTGAGCTTGTCATTAGCGTCGACAAGAACGCCGGTGGAAGTAGCAGCACGACCCTTGCCACAGCTGCTGATTTGCGAGTAACACTGGTGCCTACTGACATCGATGTTGATGGAAGCGGCGAGTTGATTACTTCGCTGAAGATGAAACGTCTTTTTGATACAGGTTACGCCGACAAACTTCAGGCACCTGCAAACGACGACCCTGTCACAGTTGCAATCGAATACTCGCACATACCGTACCTCAATTCAGCACCTGCAGCATATTCAATCGAGTTCTGTGGTATAGAACGCATCCTCGACATCGATGATCTTGGGCTTAATGAGGAAGATTATGTGTGGAACATATCTCTGACAAATCTTGAGGGTGAGCAAAGTGTCCATTACATCAATTTGACAGCACCTTGTGTTCCAGGTACCGAACTCATTCAACTTCCCGAACGACCTGCTTATGTCCTTTCACCGAACCTTATTTTCAAGGTAAAAGTTCCTGATCGGCCAAACATCTTACCAGGTGATGGGTATGATATCAAGATGATTCTCCATCATCCAGATCCAGGTGAACCGGTCACAGAGGAAATTTTCCGATTCGCGTTGAATGCTTACGCCGATCCGATGATTGATCCGGATTCACAACGAATCGTCGATGCTGATGGAAATGAACTCGATTCCATCATGGAAGGTCAAACCTCGTACATTGAATTTGATCTAAAGAACGAGGGAACAGCCCTTGCCATCGGTATCGGCTCGGAACTCGTTTGTGAGGGTCTTGTCATCGAAGACAATGCTGCATACGTTCCGTTCCTTGCAGAAGGTGAAGTTGAAACACTGCGATGGAAAATCACTGGTGAAACACTCGATTGGTGGGAGCAGAGCAGAAACGCAGACTGTACTGTAGAAATCCTTTCTTCCTATGCCCTCAACAACATCGTCGAAAATGACAAGGTCGTTTTCGAACAGAAAGTCGACTCCAGTTCTCCATCCACATTGACCTCCTTTGCAGGCTTTGGCATTGCTTTGATTGTGACAATTGGTCTCCTCGGTTTGACCAATCAAAACGAGAAATATCGGCTTGGAGCAGTGTATTCAGGTGTGATCATGCTCGGATTCCTTTTCCATCTCTATGATGCGATATGGTGGGGTCCAGTTACTATTCTTATTGCAGCATTCTGGGTTTGGCGAATGGCTTGGCGAAGCAGTGAGGAATTCCGTTACATCCATGAGGATTACCAGCGCGCTCGAAAAGGAATTTCAACCATTTATGCTGATCACTTCCAGGCTTTGACCGATTCCCGCCGTCAACTCACAATTATCCTCAGCTTACCATTGCTCGGTTTCGTTGGGGTCGTACTTGGACTACCTCCACAAATGACGCCTGATGAATCAAATCTCATCTCATTGGTAGGTTACGTATTGGTTTCCACAATCATAGTCTGGGCGATTCTTCGACGGGCAAACAAACAGTATGGTACACTCTACGGAAAACTCACGGATATTGAGGTCAAGGCTACTCGCATTGAGAGAGACCTTGGTGACCCTGCACGTCTACTCAACGACCTCGCTATGGATGGTCTGGACCTCTCAGCGATACTCGAACCACCTCAATCCGCAGGCCTCGCAGAAGGACAAGCTTCAGAATCGGAGGAGGTGATGTCGAATGGCGAAGAACAAAATTGAGCAGGACGAATTCATCATGGATTCTGAACTTGCTGATGGCGATCTTTCCGATGCACAAGCTGCCATCGCCGCTTCCAACGAGAGTGCGCAACGCCTGATGCAAGCAAGTCGAGAATTGGAATCATTGGTTCAAAACGTTGTCAGTGACGAAGTCAATTCACTTGCAACCACTGAACTCGACCTCCTCCAAGCAAAGACCTTCCTCGAGACACATCGCTTACGCCGAGCCCGAAAAAGCGTACGTCGAGCTGAGAAAGCGTTGAATCTCCTTGAAGAGGACGTGCTCTATTTGCGCAGGAGCATCGCAATGTTGCACCGATTGCTACGAGAAAAAGCACTTGCTGAAGAAGAAGTAGAGAACGTCCTTCGCCGACTTCGAAATGCTACGGGTGCAGCTGAAATCGGCGATGTAGGCTATGCTGCAACCGAAGTTGAGTATCTTGTTGATGACCTCATTGGAGGTAATTCTTCAACACTGAACCCATTCCTTTTCCGTCATTTCTGGCTTTCAGTGGACACCCGATGGCCCGCTGGAGGCGAAACCGGTATCCTGCTTGTTCGAATCATTAACGATGGAGACATTCCTCTTCCAATGATGCGTCTTGCTCCACCTGTTCCTGACGGATGGGTTGCAAAACCATCGTTTATTGACGTACCAGTTATCGGACCTGGAGGAAATTTACCAGTCCGATTTGAGATTCAAGCGGACCGTCGTCATGGAGCCGATGAGGTACCACTTTCACGAAAACTTTCAATTGCGACCGGGTATGAAATGAGAAATGGTAACGTGACTGTCACAATTCGTGCTCAAAACCGTTCGATGGAACCGCTCGTCGATGTTCTTATCGAGCCTTGGATGCCTCCTGGCTTCACTGCCGACAAGGTGCCATTCATTAGCAGACTTACCCCCGATGAGGTAGCCATTATGCGCATGCCTCTTCGCATCGACTTGGGTCATGGAGGTGCTCCCTGACCCGTATCCCATTCCACCCTCTTTTGAGGGAGGACGAGTAAAAAAGGTGAAAAAAATGAAAACCGAAAAAGAAACGAAGCAAGACGAACTTGCTGCAATCGATATTGGTGCAATGATTGTTTTCATTGCATTGATCTTGGTTGC